>ERZ1740055.181-NODE-181-length-13677-cov-9.391940_pt1 | contig 13677 bp, 7 predicted proteins | sample MGYA00581747_ERZ1740055 | MGnify/ENA primary metagenome ERZ1740055 (study PRJEB43018, sample SAMN04849739) | marine metagenome | isolation source: floating plastic debris | place: Pacific Ocean | collected 2008-08-28 | study: EMG produced TPA metagenomics assembly...
GAATACAGAATTTGCAATAGTCCACTAACAGTGTGATACCATTGAAAGTTGACCCCAAGTGGAGCAGCCAATCTGAGAATGAATTTTCAATAGTCCACTAGTTGAGTGATACTTTTGAAAAGAGACCCCTAATGGCGTCTCGGAATACAGAATTTGCAATAGTCCACTAACAGTGTGATACCATTGAAAGTATAGACCCCAAGTGGAGCAGCCATTCTGAGAATGCAGGATTTGGAATAGTCTACTAGTTGAGTGATTTGCCATAGTCCAAGTACCAGTAGAGGGATACTATTGAAATATACCCTTAGTAGAGTGGCCAATCAGAATACAAGATTTGCCACAATCCACTATAGTAGAGTCTGTGATACCTCTAGTAGAACATCCAATAAGAATTCAGGATTTGCATTAGACGAAAAGCAAGTAATACTAAGTAAAATTGTTTTCTTGCTCTTGCTCATATAACCATAGGCCTGCATATAGAGCGTTTTTTTTTGTTTGAGTATTCTCAGGTCCAATAAAATAAATGTCGAAAACGACTGGTTGTTACTATACTTGTATATGAATATGACCGGTTCGAGATCTATGATTGTATGCTTGAATAATAGACTGGAATGTTGTGAAATATTGATTGGAATGTTCGTCCAAATTAGAAAAGGTTGTAGCTGTAAGTTTGTTTTGTAGGTATGATTCCTCTATCAAGTTTTTGTTAAGTAAATCCATGGCGGATGGTTGGTCTTGGAAAACGTTTCTATTTAATATTGGTTTCAGTTCCGAAGCAACCTTTCTGCGAAACACATTACAAGTTTTTCTTTGACAAGCTCAACAACCCGTTTATGCAGAGATTCTTACCCATACAAACACTTCTGTTACCTACTCTGGTTGGATTGTGAAACAAATGCATTGCGCATTTTCTAATGAATCCTTGTCAAACGTGACGCCAGCACCAACCGCAATGTTTAAAACTGATCTTGTTTAGACGTTTGGGAGAGGGTTATCTCAGGTACCCCATATCCTTAGTAATCATTATTGTCTCTTCGAATAATTTTCCATAGCTAATGAATATGCTGGCCTCTTTGCAGTATATACAGAATGAAAGTTATAAGAGCTTCCAGACGAAGTCTAAATACTTGCTGAAAAGTTCAACAAATTCAAATGCCTTTGAATTATGACCGAATATGTTTATAACTTTATCAATAACATAAAGTTTGATTTAAATTTTCGGCCTGACAGCAGTTAGTCTTTCAGCCAGTTATGTTTGTGTATTTACCCCCTTTAAGAATTGAAAATGTACTGGTTAAGAAAAATATTAATCAATATATCATGAATATTTGCCAATATATAGTGCTGAATTTTGAACAAGAGTAGCGTCTCCTTGCATCCATTGAAAACTTGATCAATTAATCAACTCACGACTAGCTTTTTGGCAACATTTGACATATTCAAAAGTTTTGATATAATCAAGACACCGTAGGTTTTCAATTGCTATTGGTGAGGATTGCCAAAACATTTTATGTACACACGGAAAAAGTTCCATATAGGTGTTGTGTATTCTACAAAATTATATCAACATTTATAATTCGCACCTTTCTGCCAACAGCTATACATATGAATACATTAAAAACTGACATACTATTCAATTCTATCGACAATGTGTGTAAACTTCAAAATCCGTGATTTTATTAGAGACGATTTGACATCTACAAATAATATAATCTCTGCAACCATAGATTATTAAATGTTTAGTCTATATTGTTCTAGTGCGCCTAACTAAAGGTCAAAACTTATTCGCGATTATTCAAGTCTATTCCGCAATCTTGCCGACAATAAAAATTTAAAGGGAAAAACAAATTAGTAAAAATAAAACTTCTAAGTGGCTATCATTTAAAATGCACATTTTAAGTATGAACAATCAAAACTTACCGTTTTCTAAATTCTAAACCACTTGAAAACCGCAGGGAAAGTCGAATTAATAAGACTAAATATCTTATTCTTCTCTTTCTTGTGTTGTACGTTCAAACTATAAGATTTTACTAAAGGATTAAAAATATCAAAACAGCTCTAAACTTAAGTTATAAGTTCTTTATAAACATTTACAGCTAACTGGAACGACGTTTCTACACAAATAGCACTTGAGGAAATCAATTAAGATCTTGTTCACTGCTGCTTCTCTACAGAACCGGAAAGTTCTAAATACTTCTCCTTTAAGGCATCTTGGAGATCAAATGTACTTTTGGAAAAGCATTTGTCTTCAAAACCACAAAGATACCTTGTTTAGGTTACACATTTATAGCACATTATTACAACGAATACATGCTATAAACTTAGCCTACACAATCGGAAGTGTTGTTGCTTCAATGGAGAGCGTGCGTATTTCGTCGAATCAAAACACTTGAGATAATCAGACGTGCTACGTTTTTTCGCCAAAGTGCAACTCTCGACCTGCCACTGCATGTTCCTTACCTAACACGGATACTATAATATTGCGTATCAAACCAGTTTCTTTGAGTCATTTTACTCCCAATGTAGATTTTAGACTCAACTGCAACATATACGGTGTTGTAACTGGTTAATGTTTATTTTTACAAGAAGTTACAATACTTGCTTGGTAGTTTCGTGGTAAAAGCTGAGTGCTGTAAGAGAAAGAAATTTTTCCAACGTAGGAAGACGAAAAGGCGACGACACCAAGTCTGCAATGTGAGCTAATTAAAGTTGCATGAAGAGTCTCTAGTGTCATAAATTGCTTTAATTAATAACAAAAATAACTTAAGCACGAAAACAATAAAAGCTTGGAATCAATATCCAATATAGGTTTGATAGTAAATTTCTAATTTTGCGTGTTTATTCCCTTATTGCTGTGTTAACATTTTACTTTGAAAACAGCAATGAAAATATTGGACAGAATTACTTGAGTACTCGAAATTCTTTTTGAAAAGTGTTTAAGTGTGTAAAAAGTTCATTATTTCTTTAAATACCAAGAACTCGATTTATTCTAAGTGGAAATGAAAGAAAACAATTATCTAATCAAAGCTGTGGAAAGAAAGAAACGGTTAGGAGTTTGTGACTGATTTTGTTTGTTTTTCTGCAAAACATGAATTCTTCATTAAAGCAAGTTGAAAGACTGCTTTTCAAAATATGACGGATTAAAATTTTAAGACCACAATGTCAACTTTCTTATTTGTTGCACTTTTGTAGATCTTCAAATTCTGTTCTCTCTTTTCAGTGGATAGTACGTTTTGCAAAATTACCGTACATTTATTTTTACTTTGCGAGAACGGCCACGTTTTTGCTAAATTATCGATATATCATTGTCTTATCGAGACCACGTTATTTCACTAATGACATAATTAGGTTTTGTTGTTATAATCACAGTAAAAAGACTCGAGCATACAAAAACTTTGGGTTTCCAAGAAGTTTGAAATTTTATGATGTATATAAATTCATTTTTCGGAGGTAAAACGTTTTCTATACAGCCATATTTATCTAAACTGTCAAAAAATGGGCCTAACGTATTAAAAAAGAAATGCGTACATCGAGTTACTGCGCATGACTAAAAAAGCAAATGGTATTCGAATGGTATTTAAAGGCCTCGGGGTTGGCATAAAAAGAGGTTATTCTATTTTCAAACAATTTTCAATAGCGCGTGAATACTAATTTTACAGTTTAGGCTTTTTGGTTCATGATTTCAACTTGAAAAATGCTGCTGAGCCAGAAACGCGATGATTTTAGAAAACAAACTAAGATTCGTTGGGTGTTTCGATTTGAGGGTATAGTTTCGAACTGGTGCTAGACTAGGAACAATAATGTAAGATAATTTAGTACTATTGCTAACTAGCAGGTATGCGGAGATATTTAACTGCCTTAATAGGTACGGCACATTAACAAATCACAGCGCCACCTTACTTCATCTTGCATGCTTTTTTGTGTAATATGAACAAGATTTATCTACAGGACACGCAAAGTGTGATTACAAAGGAATTAATTATAATTGCGTTTGTTTAGCAGCCCCCTAGGGATGTTTGTCCGTGTAAAATATATACAAATGTCTCCCTTTCCAGACCGACTGAATGCAAGTTAACTTTATTCATTGTCCAAGACTTGAAAAAGTCAAATATCGAAAACTAATTCCAAACCAACAGTGGCAACGTCTTGTCAATCTTGTTCAAAAATGTCTTTTATATGTTTTTGCTGTAGTGTTGAGAACTTTGTGAATATCCTATCATTTTCATATTAAACTTGCAACAGCAGTTTCTTCAACAAAACTTGTGAATTGGCAATAACAAAAGATAAAGCTTAGCTCATCAAATTAATTCTCTGTATTTCCATTTCGCGCTCTTCTAGGATTTTCAATCATTTATATTTTATCAGTGACTTCCATATCGCTTAACTTAACACCAAGTGTATTATACCTATTCATTAGATTAATCCTTCAGTCCCATTCATTTATCACCACCCAACTTCTCCTTACATATAACACATACATAATAAGACATCAGGTATTAGGAAAATGAGAAATGATCAAACAAAGGAAACTTTTGAAAATAAAAAGTTAAATTCTCTCATATTTGTTCAATGAAAAGTATGGGCTCAAGGAGAGAGAATTAAATAATATAACTGAGATTGAAGAGTTAAGAAAATGTCGTATAACAATTTTGTGTCATGGTAGAAAACACTAAAGTCACCTTATTTGCTTCATGCATAATTGAATAGTTCACTTGATTAGCCTATACAATAGACACCATACAGTTTCGACAAAGAAAAATGATCTTCGGAGATTCATTTAATTCAACAACAAATTTAATCAATTCGTACATATAAAAGCATTAGAATAACGCAAATAAGCCAAAAACTATTTCATGTGAATTTTTAATTTTCATTATATACTTCATGTATGTCTCTTGCTCTAAAATAGAGAGTTTTGGTAAAAGGAATGGACGACGTTCTCGGATTAATTTTAGTACTTTTATTTAAGCTTCTCTTTGTAAAATTACCTTACATAAAGATCTTTATTTGTTTGTTTTTACTTAATTAGCAAAATAAGTATCAACTTTGAATCTATCCAACTCCATAGTTGCCTTTATGAAGGAACGAGATTTGTTTTACTAAAAAGTAAAAAGCGCTTGCAACGTTTTTATAATTAAATTCAATATGTACTTTGTAAAATCATAAAAACAAGAGAAACTCGGAGAAAATTGTACACATGAGAAGATTAACTCTTATTCTAAGTACAATCGCTGAGTACAATTTTCTACCACCTAAAGGACATGAAAATTTAAGTACAACTTGATTATCCTTAGCTATTGATATACAAGAATGATTTAGGATTCAGCTTTGCTAATATACACAAACTAATCTTGAAAAGATTGACTTGCTTACCGTAAGTAACTTTTAAAAAGTTCAAGGCAAGAGCTAGGAAGGCATGCGATATTGTACTTCTGATTAAAAATTATGCAACAAAACTTGTCGAGACGGAACGTAATTTTTTGCCATTGCAAATTTTGTTTTAGTGGGGGGTAAATGAGACAGACGAGAAGGCGGAACCTAACTGGTTTAACTGATTTCTAAAGCTACATTCTTTTCTTCTGTGAAAGACGCTGCAAAGAGATGAGGTTTTTTGGTTAATACAAATACTGGTTAATTTCAGGTCGACCGTTAGCTTTGCGCATTTTGTTAATATGACATTATTATGTATTGAGTTTCGTTTATGTTTTAAGACGTTTCATACAACATTTAGTATATATTATATAAACTTTACTTTCCTCACCTTCTCACTGAGAAAATCAATAACATTTTGCCAGTTTCATTTTCCCGACTGTACTTCTTAAAAACAATTAAGACCGTTGTATTTGCTCAACTCCGTTTCACCCAGATTTAAGGACGTTTTAGAGAACATCGGACGACTTTTAACACACTAGTCTAGTCCCTGCAATAACTTTATACGTATACATGTAAAAGCTATTGAAGTTTCCTTATCTTTTAAATACCAAATGACAAATTCTTTTCTTTTTTCACACAAAGATAAGAATTGCATCATTTTAACATAAAGTGAAATATTACACACATTTAAAAGTTTCTCATGTATGACCTTGTTGGGCTACAGTCGACTGAATGCTGAAGAGAGAAAATTAAAATGGCTGCATAAGCACTATTTAATATCTTTGCCGCTCAGACAATACCACGGAGCTTAGAAGCATGAATTTGAATTTCTGTAATCAAAACTGAAAACTATTTACTTATTGACATTTCGTAATTCACCGTTTTTTGCTGAGTAAATTTCATTATTGATCATCTCTAGATCTCTATTTGCGTTTTTCATAAACTGTTTTTAAGATTACTACAATTTTTTTAAAAAAACAACAACCTTTTTTTATTTTTTTAAAAATTAATTTCCTGAAATGTTGATGGTTCTAAGTTCTAAATATATTTTTTACTTTCCTAGGCATTGTGACATAACTAAAAGCTATCTTTATACTATGTTCGTATTAGGAAGCTGTGGTTTTCAGGAGTTTTTTTTTGGCATTTACAAAAAACAGCATCATTTAAAACAATAATTCCACGCAATGAAGGGCTGGAGTCGAGAGCTTCTGCACGCAAATACTCTATACTTGCGAAAGCAGTCTACGGATTCCTAATTGAATTTAAGCCCCATGTCCAACCCAATGCTTGCCTACCTGTTAATGGATATTATTTCTAATGGCAAATAAGTAATTGTCTATTCAAATAATTTGAATCTAATAAACTCACGGGCGATTGACGAATTTGAGAAAATGAAACAGACGGAGGATCTTCTTTCAAAGTGTACATAACATAAGGAATTTAAGTATACTTTGAAAGCTCTTTGAATAATTTAGTTTGGCCTTTTTTGCTCATCATACTGCATTTCGTGCTCAATAAACTTCAAAGGATTTTTGCGGAAGCATGTCTAGAATTTTTTTGTTGAAGTGTACCAATTATAACCGATATTGTGCAAATACAAACGGTTTAATTGTCTTATGCTCGCTCGTTTCTTAACAAATATATTTATCAAATGGACAGCGTCACAGACTAAACTAGCAAAATACAAAACAAATTAAATTTTAAATAAAAAGGTTTAAATATAAATACTTCAATTTTTTAAAGAATATCAGTAAATGTTAGTAAAAAGGACTACAAGTTCCCTCATATGACATAACAAAGCACAGCCATAGGTCAGGTTATGTACTAAAACAACCTGCACGCTATCCTGTTTACAGCCTAGAGTAACGAAGTTTTAACACTTTTTAAAACACTCTTCAATTTTTTTTAGAAAAACTAGAATATGCAATGGTTCAACTTTTGATTCGATAATATAACTTAAACTTTGTCATCCAACATGTGTTCTAAACAACATCCTTCATGCTTGAATTAGAAACATCCAACCCACGGTTGCCAAAGCAACACGTAATTCAATTGTCTCGCCATAAATAGTTTGTACGTCAAAAGATATGCATATGAATCTAGAGCAGAGGAAGTATAAATACTGAAAATAAGCAATAATATCACAGTAGGTCTTTCCCTTGCAAATAGTAAGCAGTTAAGTCGCTGACTGAGAGAAAAGAATATTATGGATCCTCTTCCATTTACAGGTATATTTTTAAATATTTTTCACTGTTATAAAGTATTAAAACCACAAACCTAGGTAGATTATCGAACTCATAATACTGTTTTAGGGTGATTTGTTTAACCTCTTATTAAACAGCAATGAATTAAGAGTTTTTGTTCCTTAACCTTAGAAATTTGTAAGGTTTTTTTAGCTATCTCTGTCTTAAAAAAAGTATAGAAGGAACACTAACTGCTATCTCAATTTTCATTGTGGCAATAACATTATTTCTAAAGTTTTGAAGCTATCTTTTGAATGTTTTCAAAATTAATTAGATTTTCCCTAGTTTTGAAGTTTACTTTTATAGTTTCTAGACAATAATCCGGCATTTCAACAAAGTATTTCTCAAAAATTCTAAACAGAAAAACAATGATTTGGATTATCTCAAGCAGATACTGAACTATTCCGGCCGCACAGAACTTTCAATTTGAGAACTACCAATTCAAAATGCTTGAATTTAACTGACCTTTCCTTAAGATATAAAACTTGTCCTTTTTTGTTTATACTGACAACCCATTTTGTCTAAATATTAACAACTATATTTAATCAGTTTTGAATTCGAAAGCAAAAAAGAAAATTACAAGTTAGTTTCTTTTACCTTCTTCTTATACAAATACAGGCCAAGGAAAGGTAAACCAACTTGGAGGTGTATTTATCAATGGACGGCCACTTCCCAGGGCTTTAAGACTGAAAATTATTGAGTTCGCACATCTGGGAGTGCGACCTTGTGATATCAGTCGTCAATTGCGTGTCTCACATGGATGTGTTAGTAAAATCCTATGTAGATACCAGGAAACGGGGACCATTGATCCGGGTGCTACTGGTAATAACAAACCACGCGAGGTAACCCCAGAGCTAGAAAAGCAAATAGACAAATACAGAGAGGAGAACAGCGGTCTGTTCTCATGGGAGGTTCGAGACCGCCTACTAAAAGACAACATTTGCACAAAAGCCACTCTTCCTTCTCTGAGCGCCATTAGTCAAATTTTAAAGAACAAAATTGCAAAGGAAACAGCTGCGAGAAATCAATTTCCTTCGGAAGAGACAGTGCCAAGAAAGAGAAAAAGCAGCGAGGACAGCGAGAAGTCGGATGATTCCTCTTCTGATGTGAATGAAAGCCCCTACTCCATATCTAGCATTTTGAAAAAGCCACATCAGAGCAAAGAAGAGAGGAAAGAAGACAGCGATGTAGACGACGACGAAGAGGACGAAGACAAAAAAGGAGAAGAGCCCTTAAGTCCGATCTCTCCAGGTGAGATTATCATTTACAGTAATTAACTCTAACTGTGTTCTGTGTTCAAGTTTATTTACCTATAAACAACTACAATAATCTTGTTAGATTTCCCGGTCACCTTCGACAACATAGAAGTAGCATTTTGATATTCGCGTGATATAGAATTGCAAAGATCTTTTGTTTATGGCAAATATAATCCGTTCATTGAACAATCCGTTATGCGTGAAGTCACGGTCATCCATAGTTTACAAAACAATGTTTGATTCTGAGCAAATGTAACGGGTTGATCTTTACAGATATTTTGAGTTCCATTGGATAAAATTTTTGTTGCTAAGAATTCAATTCTGATAAGTTCAACCATAATCATTTTGGTTTTCATTTGTTATAATTAACTGGCTCATAACCAATTCATCACATTTCGTACTACAAAACCTACTTAGTAAACGCAATTCCTTATTATAACGGTTCTTGATCTATTGACATCTTCATGTACAAAGGATCCATACTAAACAATATCCATTTTTCCTACTAAAACAAGAGTGTGTCTTTAGTGAGTTTTTTTTTTTTCGGTTATCGGGAATGTTGAATTATTTATGAATATTTACTGAGAAAGAGGAAGATATGGTTCGTTTCACTCAATTAACTAAAGATGAAGGATTTTACAATCAGCTCAAACCACGTGAGTGGGCTCACATAAGAATATTTGCGTATTCGCCTGAGGACAACTGGACTGAGAAAAACTCTACAATTTGCGTCAGAGAATTCTAGCCTTGAAAACGGAGTCCCATATCATACTCCATTAGCATCTATTAATAGTTGAAAAGGGAAACCGCAAATTCCAACTTTAAGACGCGATTCTACTATTTGGTTGAAAACTGAAAAAATATTCAAATCGGTTTAATCAACAATTAATAAACGGTACCCGATTTATTTCAAATATATTATAGCTTAGCTCAAAAGTACAAAACAAAAAAGAGTGTTATATTACCAAAACAAATCTAATAAGTTGGATGAATATTTGGTAATAATACGACTTTAACAATATTGTGGTTCTCTGTATTTCAGTGCATCGCCTAAGCTTTGGGAGTGAGGTTTCTTCATTTCAAAGTTATCCCTACGGCAGCCTCGATAGTGACATGTTACTGGCCCGCAAACAGCGGCGAAGCCGAACTCGATTTACAAGAGAACAGGTCGAGCAACTTGAACGAGCCTTCCAGAAGACGCAGTACCCGGATGTGTACACGAGAGAAGAGCTGGCACAGAGACTGGACCTGACTGAAGCTCGGGTACAGGTGCGTCAAGAAAATTTTGACATTTCTTTTGAACCTTGTTTAAGAAGATAAAATTTTAAAAAAAGAGGCGAATACAAAGTTCCTTTTAGTACTGTTTAAAAAGCAATCTCTTTTCTCTCCCATGTCGCTCATTTTAGTTTGATGAGGAAAAATTAGCTAAACAGCTAGAATTTACAATGCGAGTTATGTGACTATGTATGGAGTCATTTAGTTACAATTTAAGCTTGGTTACAGAATATTAAATCATATGTCATTTAGTTACAACTTAAGCATGGTTACAGAATATTAAATCGTGTGTGTTCACAACCTAATCTTGTATTTTTGTTATCTTCGCAAGGTCTGGTTTTCTAACAGACGAGCACGTTTAAGAAAGCACGAGATGCAAGGCTCCTCACCTCCACCGAACAAGAAATCATGTCCGTCTGTCTGTACATGTCATCCACCAGTAATGGCATTTCGCTATACACCTTACGTTACTGCAGCGGGAAATATCTTCTATCCATCAATGTCATCATACTAAAATGTTGTGAAGACTTGAGACTTTGTAAAATAGAAACAAATTCATAAGAAATAGTCAGATTTAGCTTGGTTCGGTAATGAACCATATTTTTTCAAATGTGTCTCTAACGGAGACAAAGAGTATTCCTTTTTTACTGGAACGAGTAAAATTATCATCTGATCAAAACTATAAAAAAATTGTATGCTGGCCTATATTGCAGGAGAAAAAATATCTCAAAGAAGCATTGAGCTGTGCTCAGGTTGATTTAAATAGGTTTTTTTTTAAAAAAACGTTTTGAAGCAAAAATTTAATTCAATGAAGGATTTGGTGGACCAAAACTTCACTTACCAAAAATATTGTTCCAAAGTATTTAATGTAGCGGTTTGAGCCTTGTTTAAAACTTCTTATAGTACTGAAAAAGAAACTAACTACTAAGTTTTGAACAAGTAAACATTTTTACGCAAAACATTTTAAACTTTTTGTTGTAGAATGGGAGCATTTTGTTAAAGATATGAATTGGATTTACTGGCGAATTTTCTAAGAGTATATATATATATATATAGTATCTATACGAGCATGTAATCTCAGTTTTTGAATTTAAAAATATCAAATATATAGTTTCGTTAAATCTAAAATGTGAAACTTTAAAACTAAGCAAGAGAATAAAAAATATAAAGTTACATCATTTCGATAAGTTAGAAATATCAAATCTTTTTCCTATTGATTTGGTTTCTATCCATACGATGTCTTTTGTATCATGTATTTTGTATATACGAAATAAAAACGTGTTTGCTATAATTTTCTCTAGACGAACACTTGTATAATTATGTCTATATAACATTTGAAATCATAATCTAGTTATATGGCAAAGGTTTATTTATGTATCATATACAACAAAACATATCTCATTACTTCTCAACCCTTATATTCAAATCTTTGTAGCGACAATCTTATCAACTAAGGCAGAGATTTTTATCAACTGCGCCAATTGTCATCATCATTATTACCATCATAATCACCATCTCTCATCATCCTTATCATCATCTTCATCATCATCCCTCATCACCTTCATAATCACCATCACTCATCATCTTCATCTTCATCACCATTGTCATCATTATCATCACCATCATCACCAGCACTCATTATCTTCATCACTTCATCATCATTGTCATCATCGCCATTATCAACACCATCACTCTTCTTCATCATTGTCATCATCATCATCGTTATCATCATCGTCATCATCTTTATCATCACCAACACTCATTATCTTCATCATCATTGTCATCATCGCCATCATCAACACCATCACTCATCTTCATCATTGTCATCATCATCATCGTTATCATCATCATCTTCATCATCATTGTCATCATCATCATCATCATCATCTTCATCATCATTGTCATCATCGCCATCATCATCATCATGAGTCTGTTGACTTTCCCATAATTTTAGATCTCCACTCCATGTTCAAGCCCTCGTTGAACCCCTTATCATTCAGGTTACCAATGACAACCTACCCACAGGTTTTGCGAGGTCTTTCAAGCTTAACCCTGCATTCCCGCAATCTCCAATGTTCCTACTTTTTGCAATCAGTTATCAGTATCTCTTTGTTTAGCACAGCTAAACTAGCTCTTCTTTGTCGTAATACATGAAGTACTGACTTAAACGGCCTAGCCGAGCCCTGCGCTCTGTCTTTCATTAAAACACCACACATCCAACATATATCATTGAAGTCTGAAGATTATTGGTTAAAAATTTTGGCCTCTCGACTATTATTAATAAGGGTGTTTTAAAGTTCTGTGCTCAGTTTGTTGTTAGCTTGCACACAATGTTGCTTTATTTTACTTTTAATGAAATGTTTTTGGCAACTGAATTGGCCGAGAAAGGGCATAACAGCAAAAGTAGCTCAGCTTACATGAAATGTAAACCACCATTGCCAAACTAGTGAATTATTGCAAATCCTTCATTCTGTTTGGCTACCTTACCATGGGTCTTTACCCAATAGCATCTCCTAGCAACAAAAAACTTTCCTTTCTTTCTCAAATTAAGATTTAAAACATCATTTCATAGCGTTATTTTGATAGATTAGCTGAATGATACCAAAACAATTAGCAGCTCAACCTCATGGGTTATCATTCGACGCACCATACCCAAAAGGAGCTTTTAAAAGTATTGAAATACAGGATCGTCCGAGAAGACGATAAGGTCTAACCATTAGAAGATGTTAGAGCAAAGGCATGCATGATAGCCTCGGCCTCAACTACCTTAAGAACCTTAGCGTTGATCGAACCAGACCATCCCGGGGCACACTAGATTGCCACCTTACCAACTAGGCAAACCAGGCGGCGGATTTCGCCACGTTGAAATTCGATATTTAACTAAAACCATAACATAAAATAGGCGGGCGACTTCTAACTTTTTATTTTTTTTGCTGTATTCGAAATCCAATATACGCAATAACAATACCATAAGGTGCGCATTATACCACCACTATCAGTATGGTGAAAACAACCATTCTTGATATGGGAACTACAATCGAAACTACTAGTGTTTGGCGCAGTTAGTAAGGTCACCAGTTCGATCTCCGGTTTCGCAAGATTTGAATATTTGAGTGACTACTTTTTCGCCTAAGCTAACTCAGCTTTCCTTTCGAGGTAGGTAGAAGAGTACCAGCGTGGGCTGGAAGCTAAAGTGTGATAGATTAGTGTCCCGACCAGGGGGAGTCAAAGATTCTCATCAGTTTAACAAGATAGAAACCAGAACTAAGCGCCGGCTCCATGGGCCACTTGGCTCGTAAAGGATTTACTAGCTTAGATAACAAAAAATCTATGACTCGCTCCGAGTAGGCCTACCAACTACTTCTACATAATAATAATAATAATAATAATAATAATAATAATAATAATAATAATAATAATGTTAATAATAATAATAATAATAATAATAATAATAATAATAATAATAATAATAATAATGATGATGACTTTATTTTAGGTGTTAAGTCACATTTAGCCGGCCAAAGGCCTAC
>ERZ1740055.182-NODE-182-length-13642-cov-7.264223_pt1 | contig 13642 bp, 4 predicted proteins | sample MGYA00581747_ERZ1740055 | MGnify/ENA primary metagenome ERZ1740055 (study PRJEB43018, sample SAMN04849739) | marine metagenome | isolation source: floating plastic debris | place: Pacific Ocean | collected 2008-08-28 | study: EMG produced TPA metagenomics assembly...
GGCCAACATATTGACCGCCATACTGCCGATATATCGACCGACTATCGACCGACTACCGACCGTGCATCGGCCGAGTATCGCCCGAGGTATAGGCCGATATAGCGACCGCTATATCGGCCGATATAGCACCGAGGTGGGTGATAGTACATATGATCCAAAAATTATTGACTCCCTGATTGAAGCTAATTGAACTGTATGATTAAAGCTCTGCAGTGTATGATTTCTATCATTTATAGCTAAATACAAGATGTTATCAAAGCGCAATGCTTGTGGGATGTGGCTAGAACGATCAACGTCAAGTATAGATAGCACAAAAGTGCTAGAAGCTAACTTGAAGCCATGATAATGTAACACTATGGCTACGTTGATAATTGGCTTTACCCCTTAAAACTACCAAAAAACAGCCGTGCTGATGAGGCCCAAAAAAGCCGTAACAGCGATCCATGGCTGCTAGCATTCAGGCTCACTATTCCTTAATACTAGGTCTATAAACCAATCGTATACTGGCAAACGTACGCCCTCACGCAAAAAAAAAATAGCTAACTGACCAAACTTGAATACAACATTCTGAATTGTATGAAATGCGATTTTTTAAGAAAATAAAACACTTTTTCTGTGCTTTCAAAGTGTGGTAAAAACCGAGGCGGAGGTTTGGGAGAATTCGAGGGCAGATCAGTGAAAACCACCTGCTCGAAAATTCTCACAAACTTTGCAGAGCTTTTCACCAGGCTATTAAGGCACGGAGAACAAGTTTTATTTCTTTTATAAAATTATTGTTTCCTAACTTAACAAAGAGAAAGACGTTAGGCGAAGCGTGTATGTATAGTTTTTATTTCTTTCATGAAACTTGGAGACAGCCAAGCATGTAGCCACGTCATTTTCGTGCTATGAAACACACTTGTTGACCAATCAAAACTCACGTACTATTCAAATTATCTAAAAAAAAACTATGTTAAATGATAGTTTTTAGGTTAAATACTGAGACTAAAAAACAAGCGTATATTGACAAACGCCTTTAATGTGCATATTTAAGGGAAGTAATTACTTTCATTTTGAAAATTTTTAATTTTTTTTAGAATTGGGTATTTGCAAACGCTCAATATCAGTTATGATGAAGGAAATGAAATCCACCGAAAATTTAGGTCATTCTTATTAAGTATCAACACGGGCAATATAAAACCCTATAACATTGACAATTCCCGGAACTTTAAAAAGTTCAACTTGGTATGGTATTATAATTAAAAGAAATGAATAACAATGAATTTTATACTGGATGTGAATAACGGCAATGGCCGGAAAGATAATCTGTTTTATTTTGCTGAAAGTGACATTTTTGACGTATATTGTAGATGTATTTTCTGGTTAGGTGTGCAAAACTCTTGACAAAACGCACTTTAGAAATACGAAATCAACCTGAGAACATCTGAAAGAATGCTTTTAACGAAGTTTAATATTCTTTTTATTATAAAAAAATATATTTGATAAAAATATTACAGATGAAACTTGTAAAACTTAAGATTATTTCAAGACAATAGCGATGACCGAGCAGTTTGGAAAAGATTATCATTTTGTGCTGATTTTTTAAAAATAACAATACTTTTGAATGTTCTTAACTAAGCGGGAATAAATTTCTTCCTTTTTCTAAATGGCAATTTTAGCCAAAAAAACTAACAGCTTTTCTATTATTACTACCCGCTTATGTTTCAAAGCTGTTACATACAAGTCTTAACATTCGTTTTCCTGATTTGATACGCTGTGATCTAGAATATATACAAGAATATTTTTCAGCTTTGAATCGGTAAAAAATAAGAACATTTAGACTTTTTAAGATTAATATACTTTAACGATGACATGTGCTAAAATTTATTACTCACTTAAAGCTTTGCAGATTCCATCTTCCACTAGTCCAGGACTGGCGTGACGAGCTTTCAAATCTTCCATCAATAACAATTCAGATTGCACAACTGTGGCTTGATAGCAACCTTTAAAAAAAGAAACATTTATTCTTTCACTATACATAAAAAAACTTCGGAAAACGTTTCAAAACCACAAAACGGTACTTCAACCTGAAAGTTTTGAAAACAAGTCACAAAGCTTTAAAATTATTACAAAAATTAAGTTGCAATACTCTGGCTTTCAAATACATAGAATTAAAAAGAAATTTCAAATTTTTAGAAACTAGTTTCATTCTGTGAGTGAGTTTCGGTATCGCCAATATTTTTGGAATTGAAGAATCGAAACCTAAACGGACCTGCTGCTGCCACCATGCAGCTGGAGTTTCATAAAGCTCTCTTTGGTACGGAGCGCTGAACAACCAGATTTCAAACAGCTCACCGGTTCGAATCCCGTTGAAGATATTTTAAAACTATTTTTAGCTTTTTTTTTCACGATTAATTGACTTGCGTACAAAATCGCAAAATTCGTTCAAAGTGTCTTGTTTCCGCGTTTTCATTTTGTGTGCTTTCAATCGACGCAACCGTCCTTTAGTCTAGACAAAATAAAACTACTGTTTCAATCAATTGTTCTTCAAATAAAAGCCACCATAAAGACTCGTCCGTTTTCCGCTATAGAAAGAAAAATTAACTTGAAAGTAATGCTTTTTACTTACGATAATGAAAAAGTTCATCAGATCTAGAGTTTAACAATGAAACTTAAAACATACATCACTGCTGACAGTCCATCAAGATAAAACTAAGATGTCCTATTTTTATATTTCTAGTTTAACCACAGTCTTTCAAGGATTTATATTTCTTTTAATACTAACTCTGATACCAAGCTCCTGAAACAGAATTTTAATTTCCGCGGCAAAAATTCGAAATGTTTTAAACCGGCAGAAAATTAGCCTTAATTTGAAAAGAGATTGAGAAAATAAAGTAACATTTAACAACCAATGCCACTGAAATAGGATGTTAGAGGAAAAATCACTGAAAACCATTAATAAATCTTTTGTAAAACAAACCTGAAGACTGCGTCTCATTTGGAGCTGATACAACGGTAAAAGACTCAGGGTGTTTTTAAGTGGATGATCAGAGTGTGCCCACTTTAAACCATTCGTTGGGATGGGCTTAACCATCACATTGGTGGTGTCCCGATGGGAAGGGGACAATGTGTTTTGTTGTTTTCTTATTTAAAACTTTAAAACATCACATCAAAGATTGATCAGCGGGGATTAACGGAAAGACCAGAATTGCAATCAAAAAAAGAACAAACGACTGAGTGTTCTTTACAACGTCCATTTAACATTTAAGAACGCCACATAAAATGTTAATTGGTTAAAAGATGGTTTGCGCAGGTAAATTGTACAGAATGAAAAGGGACTCTAACTGAGTTAATACGGAGCAAAAGAACAAAAGAACAGAGACAATGATTGTTTCATTAAGCGTATTTATACGCACTTTCTACTAGTACTTTTATACCCAACGCGACGCAATTAACTCAACAAAGCGACTAAAATAAATTAACAAAATCGAATCTAAAATGATAAAGAAAGAACATAGCCACCTTTTGTTGTAAATCAATGCAATTTCAGGATCCCGAATGAAAAAAGACACAGAGACGAAAATATAATCAGTTTTAAAGGAAAGTCGTGCCGCGCAAAATCGCTACCTTCAAAGGCTCAAAACAAGTTTAGCTCCTGAAGCTGTCACAAAAGAATACAAGACCATTAAAATTGTTTTTATTGCACATTTACGACAGGATAGAATAGCAGGCACAGTTTCTTTATTTATATAAATCAAGTTTTTCAATTGGAAAAGTTAAAAGCCTTTGCAGTGACGTAGTAATTTCGACACATTAAATCCATAGTCACGTGACAGAACAAACCAAAGCATTTTTGAAATTTTCGAAATCATTAAATTATTTTCAAAAACTGAGTAAAAGAAACGAAGAAACTAAGCTCTTGGAATCTAGAATCAGTTAGAAATTCATTCCACAGCGCTTAAAGAGAACAAAATATTTAGTCTTAAGTTGATGCTCATCCGCCAGGAATATTCAACTTTAAATTCGGAAATATGATTTTTTTAACATTCGTGCAATTTGTTGCCAGCGTCAGGAATTTGTTGTCTTAGATACAAATTAATATAGAATAGCAAGCATCTGCGAGTTGCATAGCTACCATCATAAGCGCCATAAAAATTTCAAAAAGGTTTCTGCTGACGCATCCATTTTGCAGCTGCATATCCCCTAAAAGGTTCATCTAATGCTCTTCTCAAATTACGAACTTTTATTTTAACTTCGCCGAATCAATCTTTCAAAATTATAAAATAAAAGCTCTCCTACTTTACCCGCGCTTTCTAGCTCCGATAAAACTGAAGAAATTTGTACTGATAAAATTCCATTAGTCTTAATTTCTTTCTTTTTGTAAAAAAATTTGCGGACTTTTCAAATTGTTCTTTTCGAATCAATAAATGTTAAACGTATCTTTGAGCGTAAAAAATCTAAGCACTTTCATTGAGGAAGCCTGTTTGTGATTTTGGCCTAAATTTTAGAAAAACAAATCCGTTTTAGTAGTCTGAGAAAAGGAAACAACCATTTTGCTATAAAACCAGAGATCTTCATAATACACTATTTTATAAGAACCGGGAACACCGACGCGAGTTTCATTGTTATTTTCCACTACTCACTCCGGCAGGCTGCAAATGTTTTTTTTTTCTTTTTTTTGTTTTTTTGTTTATTACTTATCCTAGTCCCGAACTGTTTTTTCTCTTTCTTAGCTTTAAACACAAATCAGCCTTAAAGCTAGTTCTTATATAAAACTGCTCTTCAAAACACAAACTAACGAAAGCATTTTAGAGAAGCAATTATAAATTGATAAATTGTTCAAAATTTCGCAGTATCTTGATTTTTTTTTTTTGAAACGTTTTTGCAACTTTTGGAACGAACACTAGGCTTCTATAGTACACTTATTTTTGTGAGTTTTTTCAGCTATTCACTGCCGCAGAGCATGCAATAAAACGATTTGATACTACGCCAAAAGTCAGATTTGTGCTTTTTTAACAGAAAAACAAAGAATTCTTCCAAATTAGTTTCGTGACCCGTAAAAGTTATAATTTTGCCCTTTTTTTAACACCTATACAGATTTTTTAACACCTATACAGAATACTATCTATGTTAAAAAATTTTTAAAGTGAACAGCTTTTTCAGTTTTTGAACAATGTTTTTTCCAGAATACTATTCGTGTTAAAAATATAATTTTCAAAGCGAACAGCTCTGATGTTACTTTCGACGTTCAAAGACAATGTTACATTGACTTGGTTTTAAGAAAAATTGTTTTGTAAATTAAAAAGTCAAAATTCAAATCTTATCATGTATCAAAAAAGCTCTGAACTTAGGTTATTTTGAAGTGATGCTCTTAATCAATGAAAAAAATAAAATCTATAAATTTAGAATCCTTCTGAGATACTTGATACCTCACTCAATTGTCAAACCTAAGAAGATTGTTTTAATTTTCCATGAAAACTGCAGCAAAACGAAGTTAGACGCTGTCAAATGTTTAGATTACTCATTCAGTTACAGCTGTCAAGAAAAGCTTAATAGCATTGCATCTAAAAAGCTGAACTACACGCCTTTTTTATAAGAACAAAGCTTAGGCTGAGATTACAGGCCAAAAATGTAGAACAAGCTAAGAACAATCATCAGGCTGAAATTTTTATCAGACAAAATTAAGAATTTTATTTAATCCTTGCACACAGATTGAGATGTACATGTAAGTTCATAATAACAAATCTAACCGCTTCTTTCATATTCTAAAAAAAGCCGAAAATGGTGACAAAAACTTGAATGCTCCTAAGCGTTGCATACATGTATGATAATGTATTATAAAATGTTTTGTTTAGAATCTGTTCAGTTTTGCAACAATATTATGGTATAACTACTCCGTTACGGAAAATTTAGTGCTGTTTGGAAATATCAGGAAATAAGAACAATTTGAGAACAATTTGAGGCTGAAGCCGCCAAAAAGTTAAGAACAGCCCAGCCTCAGCCGAAAGTTACTGGTTCTTATTAAAAAAGCGTGTGATTTCAAATGACTTGTATTTGCAAAAGGTGTATCAAGTAAGAACAGTTATTGTCGACGCATTCACGGGACTCCTTCACATTACAAAGGCGCAAAGCGAAGCATGTAAAAAACTATTAATTTTTCCCTCCTTAAAAGTCAAACCATTAGACATTCTTCATTTGCGGTCCTTTCGTCAATTTATAGCTTTGTTTCAAATCTATCTTTTTATTTCCCAAAACGATTTCTCAACGATAAATATCTAGGGCGATCAGTGGAAGGCATATTTATGATAAAAACATAAAACTGACCTGGATTTTAAAAAAACGAAGTTACAAATTTTCGGCTGCGTATAGTACCACCTTTCTCAAGTGTATGGTAATTTTTTTTTTTTAAGTGTAGCTTAAAATTTAGTGAACAGACTTCTCAACGAGCTTTTTTATTTAAAGCCAAGGATTGCTACAGATAACAGAATGTTTACCTATTCAAAAATATAAAACTAACACAGCGCGGAGTTCGAATTAACAAAAATCCGCATTGAAAATGGTGGGGCAGTCTTAAAGAATATATCATACTGATAATCGTTTGTTTAAAGCAAAAATTTCTTATGCTAAATGAGGACTGGTTCTAAAACTGTGCACTTCTGAAATAAAATCGATTGTTTTTGAAAGCATCGAGTGCTTGAGAGAAAAATGGCTTTTGAAAAATAAAATGGCAACAGCATAACATCCATCCTGAAAAAGAAAGCAAAGCTATGACTTTTGACCACATTTTAACAAAAATGCTTAAATTTGTGAAAAAATATTTTTATAGTACAGATGAAAACTTTTTCAGAAAACTAGAAATGGAAGTCTGAACTTAAGCAAAAGTTTTTCTATTATCAAATATTAGATACTGCAAAAACAAAATTTAAAAAAAGTTTTTCGATGAAGAACAAAAGTATTGATCTGCCTTCAAATTGAGACGAGTGAGACTCAACGCTTCGCATAACGAAAAGCATGTCATTCTTGGGTTCAAAGCTACCAATGACTTTATTTAAAATCATTTTATAGTCATTCTCCAAAGAATATAATGGCCAAACAGAATTCAAAAGTTATTTTAACTATCCAATTTGACAAGTTGACGTTTTCTTGTCAATTCAATGACAACCTACCCTTTCCATTTAGTCCTTCCATGGTGTCTCTTTAATTACTGTGAAATCGCGGTGATCGTTTCAAGACAATTTCCACGCAGTTATTAAGAATTTCGCACACTGCTGTGACTCAAACTTTTTCCGAAAGGACAACCTGTTGTTGTAAATTTTAGGTTAAAAAGAGAATGCATGCATTAGAGCTGACTACAGCTATCTGGCTATTAGAAAGTATTATAACTTGTTTGCAACAAATTTCCTTGACGTAATCTTCACCCACTCAAGATTCTGTTAAATTCACATGGAAAACTATTTTAGCTAGATATATTTAAAACTACCTGCTAATCCTGTGTTTATTTTGATATTCAATGTAAATTTCAGATTACAATTTGAAGCATGAAAGCAGTGACCAATAGTTTCTGTCAACGGTTCTTTTTTTTTCTTCCCTCCCACAGACCTGAAAAACCATTGTCTAAATTCAGTCTTCTGATAAACTGCAGTTACTCAATGAAAGCGAATTTAATTTCATTTTAAACAACGGACTCAAGCCCTACAGATGTTTCTCGGGACAATGAAACAGCTGTCAACATGGCACAACTTCACCGCACTGTTCTCTTGAGAAACAAATGGCATTCAACTAGAAACCAGAAATAAATGCGACAAAGTATGGGATCTTTTCAACAAACAACTAAAAAATATACATATATCAGCATATCTATATTCATACAGCATAAAGTTCAAAAACAAACTGAGAATTCATTTACTCAAAAAATCTTAAAACCAAAAGACACATTAAGCAATATACTTGTAGCACAAGTTTTTAAAATTAATTTCTAAATTCTTCCTTTTAATCTTTTTAGTCGCATAAGAAACTAAGAAAAATAACTTGTTTTCATAGCTAGATACAGTTCTCGATAGTTTCTTTTCAAAAATCAAGTGTTTGCTAAAGTAGCTGCGAGTTCTCCAAACGATCCATGTCCGTTTGAAATCAGTATGCATGAATGATGTATAAGACAGTTAAAGCTAAGAATTTTTTTTAATTGTTTTAAGCAGTACGGATATCTTATTTCGATATCTGGAAATGACTCAGTAAATAGATGCGAAATGATGTTACAAAACGGTTTCTTGCAAGTGAGGTTTTCAAACAATTGCCTGCGTCAGTTACGATGAAGAACAAGCTAGCTAAACTGATCACTTCACTAAAAACTTCCAGTCGTTTTTATTAATGTTTTGAACTGATCGGAATCTATTCCTAACATCCTAAATTTCCGTGAAATAACCTCTTCCTTTTAACAAAGTGAAAGAGTACTTATATAGCTTAAAATAGCAGAACAAGAAAAACCAATAGACCTCATACGAAACTCACACTTTTCAATACCGATAAAGTTAACGCTTGGAAATAGTTGCTTTTTTTAGAAAAAAGTGTAGATATCCTTTAACGCTTAAAAATGTTAGCTATATATAAAGTGAAAACCGCGCGTTAACAAAACAATATCGCAAGGAAACCAGCTTGAACGAGATGTCTACTACAAACAAAATTAGATGTTTACAAGTTATGTCACAGACCAATAAGTTCAAAACGAAGAACTATGCAGGGGTATTGTAGTATTGTGCTGTGACGGTTACACTACGAATGGATAAGCAAAAGCTAATTATTGTGTTACAAATATATGAACAGCGTGAGTTGTTGATGTTAAGAAGTTTGATGTAACAACATAACAGAAGAGTTGTTTTAGAAATGCAAATTAATTCATTATAAATGTTGAACAGAAGGAAAGAAGTATAAAAGTGTTAATCAACTAAATTGACTTGAATGTAAAAAATAAATACTGTACCTTATAGGGCTTTAGTTTAACTGAGAACTTGTTAATATTCTTATCAACAATGTGCATTGTATGCGACATCGTTGCAAAACAAGAATTTTGGATTTTTAATGCCACTCAAGATTGACCACATCCAAAGGCAAAGATACAAGAACTTGTTACAAGCTAAATGATAAATAATTAATACATCTAAGACAAAAACGGCGAAGCAAGTACAAAACCACGACACATGTCGCCAACGGGCATAAGACTTTTAGAAAAAACAGCACGCTGTTTTAAAAAATGACTTTGAAGGCCATAAGCCTTTAATCTCGAATTCCGGGAAAACAGCGCGAAATAAAGTGGCCCGATTCAAAGACAGAAAGACGGAAAATGTTGAAATGACTAGGTATACCAGTATTTATCTATCCCGCCCATGCTTTAATCACCATAATGTTTTTAAAGATGTTTTCTCGCACACTTTGGCAGGTAAAATACTGATCAAGAATATTTAATGACTCAACCGGTGGAGAGAAACGAAGATTTCAGTTTACTTCGTACACTGCAATAAAACATAAAGCTTTTAGGCTAGTTTTCATCAGCACAACATCACCAATATAAGTTTCAATAAGTGCAATTCCTTATTTGGCGTGTATTTTTTAATGGAAAATCTCGGAGTATATTTTTGTACAGCAACATGATAAGTAGTGAAAATGCATTTTTTTAACATTTAAAATTATGACAAGGAGAACTTTAAGAACATTTGAAGCTGAAACTTTTTGATTGTTTAACTGAAACTGCATTCGGCGTTATGTCCCAGAAACTGAACGTCTTTACAAAAAGATTTCTCTTTCTCTCGATTCTATGAAATCTCAAGTTACCAACACCGGCATTTAAAAAGTTATGTGAAAAGGGAAACATCGTCTTACCGTGACCAAAACAAAGGTTGCGAGGGAAATGAAAAGAAAAAATATCGCAGGTTTCTAACGTTATTTTACTAGACAATCACCAAACAAGCTCTTAACAAAATGCAACGTTGCGAACGATTCTCGCGGTGATATACACAATTAAAGCAATTTAAAAAGAGAAGAAAGGCAAAAAACAGAAAATATCTTTCAAACTTCAAAGAATTTTTGAATAATTGTTGAACAAGCTCTTAACAATTTTTCTTTAAAACTTTTTGGCCTTGTTAAACTGATTTTCAAACCATAAGCCATAAATGGAATGCTGCGTCGGTGTTACTACAGAAACAATTTTATAAATTGTTAAGTTTTACACCGTAGTGAAAAGAATTTTAAAACTGACGCTTCGGACTGTAGTCCTTCGTCGGAGTGAATGTGTGGAAGATAATTTAAGACGTGGTTATATAGTGATGCAAAAAACTGTATAACCAACTTTTATTTATCTCCTAACTCCGACGAAGGACTACAGTCCGAAACGCCAGTTCTAAAATTCTTTTTACTACGGTATAAAACTTATCAAATTGTTTCAAACCAAGCCACTTAAAAGCCCAAATACGCTTCAAAAACAAAAACTTCACTTTTCTTTCTCTATTTCTTAGCCGCTGTATGATCACTAAACAATTTAAGTCACAGTTACAACTTATTATATACATATATACAAAAGGTATCACGTAATGTGTTAAAATAAAATAGGCTATTCACGATGCGAACGAGTTTAATCAAATGGAAAACTCCTGCCGTGATAAAACTATAGACCGCTATTGGCTTTGTAAACATCTGAAATCTAATTTAACAAACAAAATCAACTAAGATTAACAGGGATGGAAAACACATTAAAAGCATGAGACGCCACGATTAGCTAATGGCTAGCAGTTGATATAGTGGACTAAGGAGCTGTATAAAGAGCTTATCCAAACCTCACCGAAGCAGGTGCATTATGTGAATTCTTTTGCCAACGGTAAAACACACAACAAAACAACTCTAAGCTATTTCAAAACATTATAATATCAACCTTTAGATTAACAAAGAGCGTTCCTTTTACAGCCAAAACGAAGTTAAAAGCATTCAAATAAAATAATTGTAAAAAGTACCTGTTTAAAATACGAATTTGCTATACTGATATTTTTAACCAAAAGAAAAAAAAAGAAAAATTGGATATGAATGTATATATTTATATCAAACTTTGAAAATGACAAGCGTTTACTATGACATATTAAAAGCGAAAGATTTTTTATATAATTGAATTTAGAATGGTAAAAAAAAAACTGAACGGAGCTTTTTAAACGTAAGAATGTGTTTTTGAAACATTTCAAATCCTTTATTTAATTATTTAATCACTCATTGGAGCAAGCGCTTATATATCTCCGGTTTCTAAGAGTGTTTGACTCCCCCCTGAACGGAACATTTATCTATAGCAAGTTAGCTCCCAGCAGATACTGTTACTCGTATACGGACCTCTTGACGTTGGAAATCTAAGTTAGCTTGGCGGAAAATAAAGTTACACAAATGCTCAACTATCGACAGAGCCATGGTTCAACCATGGGATTATCTTGTGACTTACAAGGCATGCAGAGATCTAACAATCGAGGCCAAACACACCGCTGTCACTACATGGACCTGACTCAGGCTAAAAATAAAGGAAAACAAACGGAAAATATCCTATTGTCTAGTTACGGCATTCTGTTATTAGTTTTCCTGTTTGATAGTAAATTGACCACAATACAACACCGGTATAATTTATCAAGCTTGTACTTTGAATTAATGTGTTCAACATGGAAACAAAACAGTGTCAATAACTGAATAAGCTTCAGAGAACTGCTCCAGGCAGTTTTTCGTTTGAGGAAAAGAGTTAGTTCGGGGATGTATTTAATAGCGGTTCCACGGTCCATTTCCCGTTACTGTACTATACAAAAAAAAACAAAAAACAATCGCTTTCTACGTTGGGACTGGATCGCATTTTAGAGAAAAATATAGATATATCCCTGCCACTTTAGAGTTAAAACGAACCATTACTGTGGTGGGTAGGCCAACTGAGTTGATCAATACTATGCGTTTAAACATGGAATTGCCGAGATTTGAATAGGCGTCCGAGTATCTCAGTTCCTACAAACTTGATTTATCGTTCCATCCTTAAAAAGTCAGTTCAAATGAGTACCAGTTGCAACCGAAAGCTTATATACCCGCGCGGTAAGTTAGTCTCCCGTCCATATATATAGCGAGTGAAAGAAAAAGAGAAGCAATGATAAGGCATTCTCGTTTAGTTTTCCCACCTTAGATATCAATATAATTACTTTTAACGACTTTGCACAAGCAAAAAGCTAAATAGCTTAGTCTTAAACTGAAGAAAGCAGAGATTAAACTGAAATGTTTGTAGTTTGAGGTTCACCGATGTAGAAATAACTCAAAAAATGAAATATTCACGGCGTATTACTGAAGACGATAGACGAAGCACAGGCAAAAACTGAGCTAAATAGGATACTCTTAAAATAAAGCAAATATTGAAAATGTTCGTAGTTTGATGTTCAGGCCGATGTCGAATAAACTCAAAAAATGAAATCTGATTTACGGCGTATAACTGAAGACGATAGACGAAGCACAAGCAAAAACTGAGCTAAATAGGATACTCTTAAAATAAAGCAAGTATTGAAAATGTTTGTAGTTTGATGTTCACCCGATATCAAAATAAGTCAAAAAATGAAATATTCACGGCGTATTACTGAAGAAGATGGACGAAGCACAAGCAAAAAGCTAAATAGCTTAGTCTTAAAAGAAAGCAGAGATTGAAAATGTCCGTAGTTTGATGTTCACCGATGTCAGGAAATAACTCAAAAAATGAGATATTCGCGGCGTATTACTGAAAACGAAGGCAACCGGGTGGTGAGCTTCGTACAAACTTTGTATTCTAGCTTTAATTTCGCCTACTGCTCCTCGCGATCGCCGTTTCCGCTCCCGACTTTAAGGTGTGGCCTCATAACTTAGTTGAAATATTTTAAAGCTGCATTTACCCATGAACAAAAACTAAATAGCCGTCAGTTTACATTAAAAAAGATTGTACTAAAATGCCGCCATAGAATCGTTCGATTATTTCTCTTTCTCTAAATCTTATGAACAATATGAAATTTTATCAACTACATTTAAAATGTTAAGTGAAAAGGGAAACATCCTCTATGGTGACTAAAACAAATATTGCGACAGGAAAAGACAGACTAACTGTATTGCAGATTTCTTGTTTCACTTTACTAGACAAATACCAAAAAAGATGACATCTTAGCCCAGTTCTTAAGCGTATTACACCGTTATCTCAGAGTTCTTACGTTCTATTCCACTTGTCATCCAGAATTTTTTAAACTTTTTTTAATCATTCTTGTAAGTTATGTATATAACCAATAGGTCTTTCAAAACGTTCATATGATGTTTAAATATGACACGGCATTTAATGTCTTTATCAATACAATTTAACTACAAAAAGAATTTGACATTTTTTTTCCGTTTTAATTTTTTCCCCTCGATTTATTAAAAACATACGCCAGGCCAGGTTTGCATTGGCGAGCTACTGAAGAGGCTTAAAAGTAAAATATATATTGCGAGCCAAACTTATAAAGATTTTAAACTGAAATTACAAAGTATATCGGCAACGTTATATATAGTGTTCTTTATGCACAGAAAGAGGAAAAACGGAAAAACAAATATTACTTTCTTTAAGTATAGATCTTCTAACAATTTCCTTGCTTTGCTGGAAGAGCTTTCCGAGCATTTA
>ERZ1740055.183-NODE-183-length-13639-cov-7.065224_pt1 | contig 13639 bp, 7 predicted proteins | sample MGYA00581747_ERZ1740055 | MGnify/ENA primary metagenome ERZ1740055 (study PRJEB43018, sample SAMN04849739) | marine metagenome | isolation source: floating plastic debris | place: Pacific Ocean | collected 2008-08-28 | study: EMG produced TPA metagenomics assembly...
TTACATCTTTAATACACTTTTGTGCTTTTCCATTTTAATTTTTATAGCTTTTTTTAGGTTTCTCAGTTCTGACAATTATTTGCCTTTTGTTATTTATAGTTAAGCATTGAATCATGAACGTGAGGCTGGCACTGAAGGCATAAAAAATCAATTTTAGGCTTCCATCACGGCTTAAAAAATCAGAATAAAAATTCGCGCCAAAATCACGTACGTACCGATAAGTCCTCTGATTTTACACGTGTTGACTTGAAAATAATAGAGCCTTGATACTGCCTGGACGAACCATTGAAATAATAGGGAAACGAAAGAAAGTATCAGTATCGAGTCGGTAGCTGAATGCAGATTAATAACAAACTTTCAACATGCGTTAACGTTCCAACGATGTTATCATGCTTTGATCTTCACAAACAAATAACATACTCTTATCTCGTAAATTTAAAAAATCAGCGCTTGTGGTGATGCTATGTGACGCTACAAGTCGGTAGCTGAATGAGTGACTCCTGGTATTTTTACTAGAGAAGGTTTTCGTACGTTATGTTTTTGAGGTAAGCTTGACGAAGGGCTATCTCCATGCTTTCGCGGAGGTGTGTATGGAGGTTGGGCATGATGAGGAGAACTGAAGGTACCAGCCCTCAAATCATGTGCTTTTTTTTGCGCGGGGCCGTGGGTGGTATATGGCGAGAATTGCACAACATCTTCTCGACCGCTGTCCGTATCACAATCAGTACCGACGTACTCACTCCCCATGTACGAGGTATTCGGATTCTTGTGCTCTGCCTTTGCCAAGGATGCTTCTGCGACAGGTGTAGCAGAGCCAAGGGAACCCTTCTTGGGCAAAGGCGGTGCTCTGCCATTCTTACATTTTGTGTGGTTAAGCTCTTCATCTTTTTTGCTCATATTGGTTGTGGCTTCCTTATACATTTTCTTGGAGGCTTTGAGGGCATCTTCGCGACTTATTTCGGCCTCGTGATAACTAGCCCGTTTGTTTGCGGCGGTTCTACGTTTATATTTGAACACCACAACCGCAATAAGGAGAACAATAAGCAGGCCGCAGAACGTACAGAGAACAATGACAATTATCAACTCTTTATTAGAAAAGGTTCCTTTATTCGATCCTCTTGCGTCTACACCTGCAGCAACCTTGCTATCTGTCGTGAAGATTGAAACGGTGGGAAGAATTAGTGTATCATCAAGGTATACTTTCATTCTCACCAATCTCTGACGCGGCTTGACGCCATTATCAGCAGCTCGTATAGTTACAACGTAAGATCTCTTCGTTAAGTTCTTTAATATCAAGATATGTCCTTGTTCCCTGTCAATTGTAAACGCGTTTTCGCCATTACTGTTTATAATCGAGTAACTAATTTCCCCGTTCCTTCCTTCATCCGGATCTTTAGCCACAACTTTCCATACCCTATAACCAGGCCTTGCATTTGTGGGTATATTAACAGATATTTCTCCGTTTATTCCAACAAATCTAGGGACATTATCGTTTGTATCGAGGACGCGAATGAACACTTCAACAGGTGACATAACGGTCCCGTCCGTCACGAACCCTTTTATGAGATGGAAACTATTTTCTTCACGATCTAGCTCTTTAGCAAGTTTCAGCTCTCGAGTACTGTTATCTACTATCAAGAAGGAACCCTGGTCTTGAATTAAGTTAACCCAAAGCTTTTTCTCTGGAATATTCAGATCTGTGCCAAAGTTACCAACTTTCGTCCCCGGAGGGGCGCCTTCAAACACGTGGAACTCATAGCGATGTTTGCTACATGTCACCGTCAAATTTACTGTACAGCGGCTTCGCTTTGGTTTACGCCCATGGTCTTGAACTTCAGCGGTTATAAGGAAAGATGGCGTAAAATCACACCAGAGTTTGGTATCGAGTCGAATACTACCTCTCAGGGCATCAATTATAAACCAGTTGTCACTTTGGGTGATGGAAACGTTATGCAAATCAGCTAAGCGAACGAGCTTGTAACTTAACTGAGCATTCGTACCTTTATCAGCATCGGTCGCTGTTAAAGTCGTAACTATAGTGCCAGCTTTAACGTCGTCTGATACCTTTATGGTGTAGAACAACTTCTCAAATTTGGGCGCATTTCTATTACTGTCGGCAAGTTCAATGCGCAAGGACTTGTTTGATTGCAACATTGGCGAACCTTGATCTCGGGCGACAATTTGAAGTTTATATTGAGAACGCATGTCCAAGTTAAGAGGTCGCTGTACTTGAATAACATATTGGTTAAAAACTTTTTTCAAGGAAAAATCTTGGCTATTACTGGACAATTCCACATCAACTTTACCATTGGAACCGCTGTCTCGGTCGGTGACAGTAACTGATGCAATAGCACTCCCAATGGGGGCATCTTCGGGGAGTTTGCCATCCGGTTGAAACAATGATCGCCGCTCGATTTTAATCACAGGCGCGTTATCGTTTTCATCTATTATCTGAAATGAAAATTTCAAAGGATATTTAATCTAACGATAACAACTAATGATTATGAACTTCAATTAACCCCATACTTCGTGCGGCCCTTCAGAAAATTAAAAACTGACTTAAAATTGATTATTTGTACAATCATTATTTGTATAATCAATTATTAACTCAAAATTGGTTGGTAAACTAACTATATTACTGGCTTTGGGGAACAAAAACAGAACGATTTGCATCCGTTTAATTATAGGAGTGGAAAAGACGTGAATAACGAGATAACTGCAAATACGCGAGTAATTGAAGTCAGTCAAACGGGGAGTATTATAGAAATATAACTAGATAAAAAGGCTCTATTCGTACACAAACTGTAAAAAATTGCAATAGTAAATATATAAATTGATATTGTTTTTCGTTTTACGTCGATGTAAAGTATTTCCACTCGATCAACAAGTATTGATATGCATAAACAAAAAACAAATATTTAATTAGTTTCTTCACTCCAATCCGGGCTAACGAAATTAAAGATGTAGTTAATTACTTCTTATTTTCGTCGCATTTACTTAAATAATTAAATTAACTCATCTAATTATCTACAGTAAATGAAAAAGTCAAAGTTGATTTGACTGCGTGCAATGAAAATGTCTTGTTAATAAGTAGAGCATAGCGTGTGAAGAAAAAAGTTAATCATCAAAATATCCCTACACATTCCTATTCCTAACGATTCTTTATAAACACGTAAGAAATAGTTCATTTCAACTAGTTGATAATCAATACTTATGACAAACAAATCTCATTTGTGTAATAGCCTAAATTATGAAAAATGAATCTTCCTCCTCAATCCTGTCAAAACATTGTCGCAGCTGACTGAAATTTAATTACATAAACAAATTCATAACTAGAATTATTAAGACAATTCTCTTCACAACCGAGCTTCTGTTTTGAAAAAATTCTCAATCCTTTTCTCTTTTCAATGAAAAATTCTGAAATAATTGAGAAATCAAATTTGCATCAGTTGGAAAAGTAAAAAAGAATCAACAAGGGTAACAAGCGTTGTTTACGATTTTAAAAGCTCTTCTCATAGTTATCGCAATTTCACGCATGATCAGCCGAGTAAGCGATCTTTGTTTGTAGTATAAGCAATTTCTCGAATTTGGATACATTTTCCAAAAATTATGCAAAATTTTATTGTGTTTTACAAGTGAGAGGGTGCGAATATCTAAAGAAGAGCACAGAGCTGGTGAAAAACTTAAAAAAAGGAGTTGAAGTTTTTGAGAATAAAACTATATCCAATGATAACTAAATTAATCGTACTTGTTGGCTTAAAAATTGAAGAGGCTTACGGAGCTGCGTTAAAGAGCAAGTATCACGAAGAGGGAAAATATTATTTTCCATAACTCCATCCAAAAATCTCAATTTTGGAGTGCGGAATAAAGATAGCGTGTAAGGCATGAACTATTACCAATTCTGTCATGCATAATGCATTACGGTTTCCAAAAGACACTCGAAACTTTTTTCGCGTTTGATAGTTGAGAAAAAAAATCTTAAACGAAAAAAATTAAAAGCAAAAACACCAAATTCTCGGCACTAAAACCAAACATGAAACAGGTGAAAAATACTTTGAGTACGATCAATTTGATTTACGGTCCACTTCTTCAACGAAAACACAAGCCGACAACTAGTACTTGTTCAGTTTAGGATGTCATTCTTTCCAAGCATGTCTGCCTGGGGATACAGCATCAATAGTTAGAAACATCATTCTTGAAAAATCCTGTTCAATGTTTGTAGAGCAACAAGAAATGAAATTTTCTATTGAGAGACGGATTAAGTACACAACCGGAAATTTTTAGAAATTTAGTAATTTTTAGAACTTTTAATAATTCTTTTTTGCTCTTATGTTATTCAAAACAAGAAAGTCTCCCGGCCTTGGAATTTTAGAGGAGCAAACTAAGAGACACAAAGGATTAATGGTTTTAAATGTGTCTTCATCAGCTCAGCTTTTGAAAAATATTTCCAAGCCTTGCAGACACGACGCCGTCTGAAAAGAAACTCCTTCGAAAAATGAAAAAAAAAAAAAACGCAACAAAATTCTTTAAAAAATAAAATTCCTTAAGTAGAGAATCAGATTTTTTTCGTCTCGTGGAACAGTAAACTACAATATTATTGTTACGAGGGGAAATCGGCGTTTTGTTTTTGAAAAAGCCCTTGCATGACTAACTTATCGCTGTTCATTTAACGTTCTCAAAACGAGTTCTGTTTGATGTTACTACAAATGACACAAGCTTAATATAAATGTATATTGTAAAGGTTTTATTGTATATAAATAGTTTTTTCCCCTGCAAAACAGGAAGTTTCTAAAGGCTGTTTATTTTGTATCACTTGTTCGACTTTTGAGGAATGCTGCCGTGGCGTCAGAATGGCTAATATAACTATAAGGCCAAACGCAATCACATTGTAGGAGAGAATCTGTCAATATGAATGTAGTAGAAACTCAACCGACGTTTTTCATGTGGCAATGAAATGCGTAAAATGTGTTAAAAATCACATACAGAGTGTAAAGGATCAAAAGCTTGGTAATGCGAACGTCGAAATAAAGTTTTAAAAAATAAATAACAAGAGTTTAGGTGTATGACTATGAATAATATATTAGGCGCGTCCTTTTTAAACTGACCTTACACGATAAGTACAAGAAATTAATAAAATTTTTGAATTTTTAAGTTAAATCTAAATAGATGACCGCAAGACAGCCATGTCAAAGAGACATTTATCCCCCAAAGATAACCGGCTTAGTTGTTCATCATAACACTATAACTGTCAACCGCACAACTGTTCATTTTGCAGAAACAAATGATATTCGGATATTGAAAAATACCACTGTGACGTAAGCTTACCGAAACTTAAGCTGCGACATGTCTTATTATACAATATATTATTTTGTTCAACATATATCTCCCTCCGAAAGTGATTCAGCCTTGTATATCTTTTTAAAAAATATGAAAGAACTTCAAACTGGATAAAAAACATATTAATAAATCCATAAATGCAATGTTGTTGGCAAAAAAGCTGCGAAAAACCAAGAAAAGCAATTAAAAACACTGCTTTTGAAAAAACCTCCCTCACGCCCGGAAGCTCGCCGATTAATGAATAGTTTTCAAATGTTTTAAGGGACCGACTAATCTTCAAACGGAACGATCTTAAAAATTGATGATCTCTTAGACAATTTCTGAATTTAGTACAAATGCTTTGAAAGCCGACAATTGTACACAAGCTTTGGAATAGCAAAGCTTTTACGACTTGTTTAAGGCTTTTTCTTGGCAATCTTTCAATTTCTTAACAGCAATTTGTGAGGTTAGAGTCAGTTTAATTGTACTTTAAAGCTAAAGATAAAATTTTCAGTCAAAAAATTTGAAGCCCGTTTATCAGATCTTTATGCTTCAAGTACTATAAAGTCAGAACATTGTTAGTTACAAACTACAGAAATAAGATTTTAGTATAACAAGACAAAGAGAATGAGAGTAAAGACTGAAAAACTAGCTGATATTTGCTCAGCTGTAGCACTGATAAAAAAACTTAAAGTATTTGGTCTAAACAAGAGCTGAATTTTTGTTAAATCCTTCTCTGACTGCAACTAAGTAATTAATGTTACATTTTCGTAAGAAACTGTATTTCTTTCCTACATCTAATTATGCAATACTTACATCACTTAATTAATGAAAGTCTTTGTTATTCAAAGAGTGTGTTATCTAAAAAACAATTGGTTCCTTATCGGTCAAAAGTTGCCTTTCGAATATAAATGCAAATCACACAGCGCATTGAATTGAAGAGTCTCTTTTGTTAAGCGAAATAAAATCAATCACTTTCGGAAACAACGAAGGTGTAAGGGAAAACTGATGAAACGGACGACAAAAGAACCATCACAGGCAATATGCAATGTTGGTTAGAATTAAAATTAAAGAAAGAGAAAGGCCAATTTAGAAAAAACAATACCAACATATGTAAAAATAGAAAAAGAATCATTAAAGCATAAAAAAACGAATACTAAAATGTATAGGGAAAAAGCACAAGGAAGAACGCGGAACAATGAAGGCGATAAAAAATCCGAGTGTACTAAAAAAACAATATATCAAAACATTTGTGGCAGTATAGTTTTTAAAATAACAACATGTTTTCAAATCGTACGAGCAAAGTTGTCATAAAGCGCAGAACAAACAGCGTTCGAAGTGCCACACAGCGGGAGACATCAACTGATAAAATTTGCACGGCGTTTAACTCTTAGCACGAAAACTAAAACACCAATGACTGTATGCCATAAAAATCACAGGAAACAAAAATTATGACAATTTTAAAAGTACAAAATCCAGTAAAAGGTGAGGCAACAAATAATGTGAAAACATAACAGCGATTTAATTCAAACAATTGGATTGTGTTTAGTAAGAGCGAAATTCCTAGCTTGACAGCAAATTAAAAATTAAAATAAAGCTTTGAAAATGCTTATATGCGACACTGGAACAGACAACAGAGTTTATAACGCTTGATGTTTGTCTAAAGGCTCGAAAATTGAAACAATTATTTGAAATTGTCTTATTTGAAGATATGTATTACATGACTTCATTTAAATATGCATGTTCAACATGATTGCAATAAAAAACTAACCAGTTGTTCTGCGATTCTATATATTCCGAGAACTGATATACCTATTTGTGAATATGTTTATCATTTTTCATATCCCGCTAAGATGTCCTCAGGCACAATAACATAACAAAACTAGGAAACCATCTCTGTTCTTCGATTCTCAAATCCATCTACGCCGATATCTTTTATGTTTTAGATTGGGTTTCAAACCACCATCGCGACCATGTTTTTTTGCTTTTTACTTCAAAAGTGTGAACTGTTTATGCAAAAAGAAAACCACGCCAACATCTGGCACTTGGAGAATCATAATTCACATTTTTTCGAAAAATAAAATTAAACAAGTTAATAAACTTTAGTCAAAGAAAAATAAACTCGCAAACGATTTCACTATAAATGAAAGGTGATTTATATCATCTCTATAATATCATTCGTAATTTTCAACATGTAATAATATTGATAATAAAATCTGACCTTTACTGAAGCCACAGCGATAACGGGAATGCTATCGGGACCACGGTCTTTAGCCGCAATTGTCAGTCGATAAGTTTGGCCCGGTTGCCCGAATTCATAGTCCAATGCTTTTTTGGTTCTCACCTCTCCCGTCACACTGTTGATCTTGAAAATCTCTTTGTGCAAGGATTTGTAGTCTATATAATAACGTATCTCTCCGTTTGTGCCAAGGTCTTTGTCAGTTGCGCTAACTGTAAGCACAAATGTGCCTTCGGGTAAATTTTCTTTTAGCTCAGCCGTGTAAAGATCAGTGCTAAACTCGGGATTGTGATCGTTCGAGTCTAGAATAGTAACATTTAGAGTCTTTGTATCAGATAAAGGCGGCGAACCTTTGTCAGACGCTTTGATAACCAATTCAAATGAATCATTTCTTTCCCGGTCAAGTTTCTTGATGTTCACTAGGTTCAAAAAAACTAAATTTACTTTACTGAAACGTTTGACGCTTAGCGCAAAGAAACCTTCATCATTGCCTTTGATAATTTCATACTTGTTCACGGAATAACTTCCCAGATCGGGATCGTCCGCTACTTCGATGCGAAATCTTGAGTTTAAAGGAGCTGATTCCAGTATTAAGAGGTCTTCTTGCTTCTTAGGGAAGCTTGGCGGGTTGTCATTTATATCGCGAATCAAGACTTCCACAGACATAAGCGACGAAACAGGTCCATCGGCAGAAACGGTTACTTGCACTTGCAGAATGTCATTTGTAAGTACAGGCGCAAGTTTCTCTCTATCTATAACTGTCCTTGTCCTAATAATTCCAGTGGATCTATCGACTTGCAAATAATTCCGAGCAAAACCATTGCTTATTTCATAAGCAATATTCGTAAAACCACCTCTTCGAAATTTTACTGGTATCTTTTCTTGGGAGATATCTGCCACAAAAGTTCCCGCCACCTTTTCTTCATAAACTTCATACCGCACGGTTTCGGTTTTGGCTCTTTTTACGAGAACAATCACAAACAGCGTTATAGAGAGAATCATTAACTTGCACATGTCCACAACTGGAGTTCGTAAAACTTGCTATTTAAATAGATCAATATATTTAACAATGTAAAATTTGTGCGAACGAAAAAACAGAATGTATATGTGAGGTCTGCTCGCGCATCGAGCAATAACAGAAGTCAGAACGTAATTATGCAAACTGGATTTTTTAAATAGTGCTCACTATCTGACGGTCAATTTACTGCAGTGTCGGGTGTATCTGCGTTTCCTTTCTTTCATAGAATTTTTAATTGTCACCAAGTATTATAATCTTTATTTGCTTACGCGCGTTTATCGTTGCCGAAAGTTTTTCACACCTTCACATGCCGGCGAGCTTCAATTACGGAATCACACAGCTGAAATAAACTTCAACTTGGTGTTGAACTAATTCGATCAAAATTGACAAGGTATTCTTGATAATAACACCGAAACGTCTTGGTTTGATATCACTTACAATCTTTTTTCATCTTTGCATTCAAACGTTTGAGCTACTGTCATTTGAAGGAGCTCGCTCTTGTCAGAGTGTCAAGAATCTTTCAGCTTGTTGACCGACTCATTTAGTTTCCTCAGTCCTCCGGCTTAGGGCGAATATTTTAATACAATTACTTTCAAAATTCGCTTCAAATGAAAAGCTTGATTAATTGTTACAATTGAAACTGTGCGACTGTCCCATCCTTTGTCATATTCAGCGAATCAAGGTTTGTTACGGCAACAAAAGAAAACGGTAAAGTGAATGTCTTTTTTACAAAAAGCTTTTAAGAGATTTTCATTCCAGTTTTCCGGGCAATTGACATTTGTACTCTTGGACTTATGATGGTTGAAAATAAACTTGTCTACACACATATTACCACCAATTAGCATTAAAAAAAAAATCCCTTTTTGATGGAGAATTAGTGGAGCTCATGTTGACAGAGGTTATCACTAAAGCAAAGAGCTTCCAAAATAAACTCAGTAATTGCAAGCAGTTTTGAATTTTAGATTTTAAGCGCGCCGCCGGGAGTCAAAACCACCCAGTAAGAAAAATTAGCATTCCGGGTTTTAATGAAATTAATGTTCCTTCCACGATACAATTTATCCTGTTGACAAACTACAGATTTTTAGAGCGTACAGATCATCTTTGCATTTGGTGTTATCACAAAGTTAATCTCACCGCGCTGACACAAGCATTTGACAGTCGCTCGGACGCCACAGGCTTGTAACAACTTCTTTTTGTTTCTCGTGTCAACAACTGATCAACTCCTAATGGAGTTGACAACCGAAAGCTTGTGTTTTTAAATTTTAAACTAGAGAACGTTTTAACTTTTTGTCAATCCTAATGGAGTGCTGACACTCCAGCGGAACAAAGGCGAGCGGGAAAAAGAATTCGGCCAGGAAAACTCTTAATTTAAAGTTGCACCTCTAAATAGAAACGTAAATAAGAAATAATAAAAAACCGGAAAAGAAATAATGAGATGGTGATAGGACATCTCGCGAGTACGGATTCTTTACAAAGAATTTACAATGTCCTTGCAACAATCTAAAAAAAGGTGGCCGTTACCCTGTCGCTGATCACTGGTGGAAAACTGAAAACAGACTTCAAATAGAGAACATCGAAAAAGAGGGCGCTGCAAGAGCTTTCTACAGCAGAAAATGAATTTCAGGAAGAAAACTATTTTATAATCACGGAACCGACCGCAAAATTTAATAAATTGTGTGTTTTGTTTACGAAGATCAGAATCTCACACGGTGCTGACAAGATTGATAAAGAAGAAACAAATAACTTATAGATTTCATCTTTCCTTCGAGTACGAGATTTCTGAAGTTGGGAAAAAAAAACGTTTAGCCACAATGCAACAAAAAGCTAAAAATGAACAATATTGAAGACAGTCAAAACGCAATGACAAATTGATGATTGATCAAAACATTCAAGTATTGAGGCATTATGATTATGGCCGCATTACACAAATTTCATTTCAGTTTCACGGCTATTATCATGCAATATTTTGCTAGAGAACATAAATTTGATGACAGACAAAATAGTTGAAATTAAATTAACAGATGCTTGTTTTGCGCTCGAATCATTGACACTCAGTTTTGTACCAGTTTTTTCAGCTTTCAAATCAAGTCAGCGATTATCTTGACATTTACGTCGAGTTTTCTCTAATAGGTTAACACTTTGGTCGTTTCAATGGTCTTGATAAACGCGGAATGAAATCAAAAAAGATTAACTGCTGCTAACAGTTTGCATAATTTTTCTTTTCCCTCAGATTATAGTGATGTCTGATGATAAAAAAGTATAGCTATTTGTGCAATGTTTTCTGTAACCAATGAGGAAGTGACGACAATCCGCCAACTATATATGAAAAACATACTCTAAATACAACCAAAACCCCAAAAAAAAAAAAAAAAACAAAAAAAAAACACTTTATGATTAACCGAGAAGTTTAAATTTTTCTTGACCAATATTTAAAAAAATGCAAACGGAAAAAACAACATGACACTCATGGCGTAGAGGTAAAAACTGGTAAAATATTTATGTATTGATGGAGCTTGAAAAAAATTCCGTGTTACCATCAACTTTTGCAATATTTTACGATACTCGTTTTTAAAGCCATTTACTTAAAACCGAAAACCAATATTTCAATACAGATTAGAGAAAACGTTTTGGTAAGTACTCTGTTGTCAACGCTACTTACCAAAATGAATTTACTTCAGTCTGACGATAAAACCGTACACATGGATAATTTTAATTTTAACAAATTTTAAAAACCCAGGAGTTTGAAAAATGAATACTAAAGCAATGTGAAAAGACTTCTATGTCTTGTGTAATGAAGAACAGATTACTCAAAAAATATTATGAGTTGTTTGTTCAGAAGTTATTAGTAAAGCAAACATTAAAATTTGGCGGACTGTAAAACACTTTGCTTAAATATTCACAGTATTCAAATTTTAACATACGAAATGTTTTTATCTTTAGACTTTAGTTGGAAGATCTTGTTCTCGCGTAGATTAAAAATTGTATTTAAAGGATTACCCACCAGAGAAAGAATAAACTAAATAAATGTTGCCGTCAAATTTACATTTTTTTCCCACAATGAAACAGAAAACAAATTATTTCCCGCTTGAAGAAAAAATAATTATTCAATCCGTTGCTCTAGCTGTTTTGGAAACTATTCTCGACTAAATTTCTGACATCTTAACTCTTTTATATTTTTAGGCAAAATAATTTTAAACTTATGGCAGAACAACGAAATGTTTCATCATGCTTGAAAGCGTCATGACGCAATTTCCTGGCGCGATGCACAGTAAAGACAAAAAATCACATGCTATTGGGTATAAACGTCACAATTTGTTCGACAAACTGACAATAAGCCTGCATTAAAGACATTTTTAGCCGGCTCAAACGCTCGATAGGCGTGACTTGCATGCTAAAGTGATAAAAAACTTTCGTCGCTAAAACTCCAAATAAAAAATTTTGTTTTAAAAAAGAAAGATTTAAAACCAAAAGCAAGCCAGGGTATCCTTTACTGTATTCCACATTTTTTGGTTTTGAAAAAAAAGATTGAAGCTAAGTTTTCACGCATGACAGCTCCCCGTCGCGTTAACCGAGCAAAGGAAAACAAAGGAAAACACAAAACAACCATTATCAACATACCTTGGTGAGTTATACACGCACAGATCTAGATTATATAAATAATGTTACAAAGTATCAAATACGGTTTAAACGCTCATGGTGAAGCATCAAGTGAGCACGAAGCTAAGGCGACAAATGATGGTCTGGAAAAGTTTTGTCTACGGGACAAATTAACTAAAGATCAAATGTTGAAAAACACACAAGCAGCTGCAAGGTATTCTTCAGCAACCCCACAGGGCCTAAAGTTTCTAGTTATAAATTCAAAACATAGTGAATGGCCGTTCTAATTCAACCCAAGGCCGCAATGAATTGCTTTCTAACACAAACATAAATCTTCTTCTCCACGTGTCAGTACTAAGGCGCTGTCGATCATGCATGTCCGGGCTTCTCTCTCCTGACGACATGTTTAAATAATTCATTTCCATTTGCCGTGTTGGTCCATTCTTTGATGTTATTTATATACGTCATTCTCTGTCTGCCTTTCGCTCTTTTGCCTTCTATTTTTCCATTTAGTGATAAATTCTCTATTTCATTTCTATGCAAAAACGTGTCCTAAAAATGTCATTATCCTGGTTTTGTTTGTCTCTAGCAGTTTGCGTTTTACATTATTCATTATTAGTGCCCGCTCATTCGTAACTTTATCGGTCCACAAAATCTTTAGCATTTTTCTTAGGAACTATATTTTCACATAAATTGGGATACCAGAAAATAAACGATTTTCTTTAAAATCTGCTTATTGAATCTATATAGGATAATCGAGGTTAAAAAACCACAAATGAAGAACACGTAAGAGCTTGCTGAGAAAAGAACGTTAAAAAAACATACTTGCACTTTTTATAGTATAGATAATAATATACGCGAAATAGTTTTAAGCCACTAAAAATAGCTTTAAGCCACGAAATAGCTTGAAGCCACTAAAACATGGGCGGTATTAGTCTACGCTGGTAACGGCATTACCCCTTAAATCTACAATATTGAGCCTGGATGTTAGCAACCATGGACAACTGTTTCGGCCATTTTGGATCTCTGGTAATTTTACGGCCCTAGGTAAATTCAAGGAACACAAACTTATCCTGAAAATTAATCTGCAATTGGTTGAAGACTCCTTGTTCACTAGTCGTGTAAAAGTGCAAATGGGGCTGAGAAAAGTAGCGCATAAGGTCATTGCCTACCTAAATTCTTCCAGAAAAACAAAATAAGGCAATAAAAGCCAAATATCTAAAAGATTTTGTTAAATAATGGCAATTTTAAATATGATAAGTTACCAGGCAGCGGTTTCTGTTGTAGTAAGTTCCATTTTAAATTGCCAATGACGTCATGGGCTGTTTTTTCTCAGCCCCAGTCTACTTCGCATTCATGACGCGGGCATGAACCAAGATGGCAGGAAAATTTTTTTTATAAAAGTACTATATAAACTAGTAGAAGCTATCGCTAAGTGCCAACGAGCAAGACAAAAACTTAATAAATTT
>ERZ1740055.185-NODE-185-length-13620-cov-7.714191_pt1 | contig 13620 bp, 1 predicted proteins | sample MGYA00581747_ERZ1740055 | MGnify/ENA primary metagenome ERZ1740055 (study PRJEB43018, sample SAMN04849739) | marine metagenome | isolation source: floating plastic debris | place: Pacific Ocean | collected 2008-08-28 | study: EMG produced TPA metagenomics assembly...
TATTGCTATTGCTATTGCTATTGCTATTGCTATTGCTATTGCTATTACTATTACTGCTACTATTACAATTACTATTACTATTAGTATTGCTATTGCTATTATCATTAAAATTATATTATTAATATTGACCAGATTTTTACATACCTGACTGTTAATGTTGCAGTGATAAATTCTTGTTCGAAAAGTTACCTTCGAATAAAAACATTTGATTTGTTAACATGTTGCTCATGTAAGACAAAAAATTAAAACTTAACTGAAAAAGGCGACATAATTACACCAAACGATTTTCGTTTTACGGTTCTAATTCTAATTCTAAGACAAAAAATTAAAACTTAACTGAAAAAGGCGACATAATTACACCAAACGATTTTCGTTTTACGGTTCTAATTCTAAATTCAATTTGTTCAGCATACAATATGACAGTTATAAAACAAAAATAGTTTATTAAATCAAGAGAGGATAAACAGAAATTGTAAAAAACGCTTTTACGTGTACGACACTCTGATTTTAAAGTTAAGAGTTTATTTAACCAAGCTTTTTACGAAAACTTTTTTTTAAAAATCTATGAACAGAAGCTATTTTAATTTGTATTTCTGACAAAGAAAGTACCCATTGCTTTTGTTCGAAAAATAAAGCCACACGAAAGAATCTGTGTGTTTGTCTCTATCAACAGGCAGATGGATAACTATTCGATTGTTTTCATAGAGACTGTATTATATGCGGTTTTAGCACTATAAACATAGTTTATTTGTTCTTGTAAAACCATTATTTATAATGACCGCCCCTTGGGCTTGAAATCACATTAAATATTCAAAACCGTTTATAATCGAACAAAACACAATATTCGGTCTCATCGTTTTAAATTTTTTAAAACTTCTTCAATAACATAACATGGAAACTAAACGATTTCGATAAGATGAATAGTTGTACTTCAATCACCACTTGAATTTATTAGAAAAATAAGCAGTGGAAACATTTTTGTTTAGTGAATAAGCAAAGCAAAAAAAACATTCTGAAGAACGCAAATTAAAAATAATGAAAAAACCACAACGGCGATGAACCAGAACAAACTCATTCCTGATCAAATTATTATAAACAAATGACACATTTTAGAGAGCGAAATTATCAAAAATGCTTTAAAGTTGATAATAACAATTCACTAAAACACAAAGGTTTAGTGATTCTACTCTGTTCTCTTCAAAATCAGAATCAAGGTTGACTTAAATTATCCATACGAGGAAAAGACATTCATTTCTTAATTTCTCATAGTTTATTATTCATTTACTGTTATTAATTTTTACGGAAATTTATGAAAACTCTTTTAAATGTTAGCATCTCATATAATTTCTTTTAAATTTATAACAAGTATATACTACGTCTCTCGTGAAATCAATCTATACACTGATCTCAACTGCAAAATAATTTTTTTGTGATTAGAATTAGCCAAACAACTTTTCAACGAAAAATTTTTTAAACTAAGAGTTCTGAATAGTAGGTCCACTGTTTTAATAAGACTAATATCCGGCGTAGTGACAGTAACTGTCAAAAACAAAACAAATATGGAGGGTTTAAAGGCTCTCGTCCGCTTATAAACACCGCAAAATACTTATTCAGTTATTGAAATTTGAACAGTTTTCAAAAAATTATTGAAGTGTGTTCGGCGAGTTAAAGAAGCAAGTGGTTTAATCAACTCTAGGTTGAAAAGTTTGATCATCGCCGTAAGGAAAGCACAAAGCTGACATTTAAAGCGTTAGACCTTCGTAACGCTCGAAACGCCAGCTTTGTCGGCTTTCCTTACGCGACGATGAAACTTTTCAACTAGAGCAGATTAAACCGCGTATAACACTATAAAAGCCTGAGATAATCCACTAGGCTTGAAAAGGGATTTAGCCTTTTAAAATTATCGCTTATTGAATATTCTTTTAAATTCTTGTACTTAAATGAAATTGTTACATATAAACATAATTTTGATGCTGATGAAATGAAGTCAAGCGTTACTTGGTTACGAATCGTCGCGTGGTATTTGCGTTGCCAGTAAGCTTTATCTTCAGAATTTTTTTAAAACAGAGTTGTTTTGTCAGTTAGTACAAAAAAGTGTTTCCTTTGGCTACGTGCCAAGTACAATATAGTGAATTTTAATAAAAGTTGTCGAATATGCCGTTCAATAGAAGCACTTTTTGGATCAGAAAAATAATGGTGTTTTACCTAAAATTTTAAGTTTAATTAGACATCTTTCAAGTTGTTTTGCAGCAATGTTTTAAAATCCCATATCGACGATGGTGGAATTAGACTCCAACATATATATCTATACCTTACCGCATTGTTATTGACGTAAATAGACATACAGAGCTAGTAATATCTTCCGAGTCACAGGTAATATATCATAATACTAGTTGTTGCTATGAGCAAGGTAATGTTGTCGCCATAGATTTCTGGGCTAGTGTTTTATGGCTAGTTACATGTAATTGTTCTTTTTTTTTTTTTTTTTTTTACATTTTGGTATTCATTTAATTTCCACAAGATTTTTTTTTTTTTTTTTTTTTTTTTTTTTTTTTGTTTATCCTTTTCGAGAATTAGGTTTATTTTTGTCAATTAGATGGATTTTGATGGCTTAATTCCTCACTTTTTTTCCATCAAAATTTGTTCATATTGAGTGATGTTTTTTGAAATTTAACAAGGTTTAGCAGTTAATTTCCAAAATAACTTTTTGTGAAAAGGTAAATTCTTCCACTGTCATTTCTGCGAGCAAGTATAGCGGTCTATCACAGCACTAATCTTGCATGACGTACGAGCTGCCTGTTGGTTTAATCACTGTTCGAGCACGGTGGTTGGCGGGGTGTTGTTTCAACGCCTTTTATATTAACAGTTGGGTTAAAATCTTTAACTTTATTTCATATAATGTGCAAATTGCTACTTTGAAAAAAAAATTTCCTTGAGCCTTGGAGGGCTTGTATAATTCGTTGGAACACGCACGGTCCACGCTAAAAGTGAAAACACAAACGATAAAACCATGAAACCAAACCAAAGTTGTCAAAATATTTACATTTCAATAAACACGAAATTGATGAAACTTCGATTAAAATAAACTTACTCTTGTGACAAAAACTTCCATGTTAACGGAAACCTTCATTATTCGCATTCCCACCACTATCGCATTGCATGTGACTTGACAACTAGCAACTGAAGAAAAGACGACTTCGATCGATATACACGAAGAAAGGCGAAGCTAACCCGAGATCCGAAGATCCACACAATAGAAAAAATCAAGCTGAAACTGAACTTCCGATTAGGATGCTGTCCTGCGACCAGCAATAATTCTTACTTACCTTTGGCGGTTTAAATGGGTAATCGTTTGGGAAATGAATATCAAGAAAGAACACTCCTCCTTCGTAAACAGAGCCCGGTGGACCAAGGATTGTTGAGTGCCACTCATACAAGTTGTCGCCCTTTGGACCAGCGCTAGCAAGAAGAAGTTATGACAAAGACCCAAATTAAGAAAGCTAATCTTTAAAACTATTCATCAATTATTATAGATATACTAAAAATTTTATCAGCTGAAATAAATTTTGTATTCTTAATATAAAATAAACTGGTGATGCTTGTTACGTTGCCAAGGCTCGCCGTGATATGAAATGCGTTTCCATAGTTAAAACTTTTAAGTTAACGTAAACTGAATAAAGAAAGATAACCTTGTGCCTTGAGAGTTTTCAAAAGCGCTCTGGGTTTTTAAATTTGAAGACAGGTGATTTTTGAACCTTTGGTCCGGCTATGAAACCGGGGTTTGATTTGCATAAATCAACACTTTAACAGTTTCGACAAGCATTAGCTGTCATCGGGCGTATAAACCTTAACCATTTATGCTGAAAGCGTGTTGCGAAAACAAAATCTCGCGTTTTTACGACTCAATCGTAGAAAACTTTAAAAAGCTAAGATTGTTTTGCAACGATTCTTCATTGTATAAAGCGTGTAGAAAATTAATTTGGGTTTCAGAACAAAGCGTCTGGACACACGTGGATGGTATTAAATGTCCTTATCACTTCAGAATAATTGACTGCAATACAGGTTAAAGGGAAACTGGATATAAAATTAAGGAAGTAATCAGTCATCAAGGAAAGATTCAACTCATCAACAAGCCAGAAATATTTGATTCCGAAAAGACATGTCGCGAGAGTGTAGTATTTGAAGATTAACAGCATGGCTCAGGAAACACAAAAGCCGCAAGTTCTTTGTTTTGCAAACAAGCTGAATGTTGGGACAGCAGCCGCAATTTAACCGATATAAATTACCTGCAGTTTGGCGGAGGCTCCACTGTTATTTCCGCTAGTTCTCTCTGAATCCTATATAAAAACCATGAGAAAAAAGTTAGAATGAAGGATTTTCGCTCTAAACGTTTCGAAAATGAAATTGCCTGAAGCCATGAGCAAACAAAACCCGAGCGATTAGATGAGTCAACTAAACATTAAGCACGGTAAAAATTTCAGGCCACAAACCATCATGTTTGGCATTCAAAATACGCCAAACGATTCTTCAACAAACAGGCTAAACACTGCACTGAAAATAAAGGAGGTTTCCCTTCACAGTTTTGAAAACGAACAGTCGAAAGTTAAAATGCAAATGAGCTTATGGCTTGGGCGTCGCGTGAGTCACTCTTAAAACTATAGCACCTGAAATGTTTTTTGCTTTAGAGGAAATCGATTCGTTTTTTGCATATTCCTCCCCAACTTGCTTTTAATCGCATTACAGAGGAAGAGTGGGACTCTTTGGGGTGCTCTGCTACCTTTTCGCTGACGATGAGAGCGCTCTAGGAGTCCGGGCTGCGGGTCCAAGAACTCTCTGTTCCCTCTTTGAGCTTGAAGGGTTACGGTCACTGCCTCTTTCCACACTTCCCATATGCAATGACGATTCGGTATGGCTCTGTGACATATCCAGATTGTTCTTTACAATGTAGCGCTTGAGTAATGCCAACTAGATGAACCGTAAATAGTAAATATTAATAATAGCAAGAGAAGCAAGTTGATAGACTTTTGGTAAGTTTTCTTGCCGGAGAGTTTTACCTCCCACCGGCACTGTCCTTATGCTAAACATCTATACACAAGTTTCGCGTCACAAATTCCTAAATTCATTTAACTTCAATTTAAAGGGGCACACTCCAGAAGAGTCGAGTCAAATGATATTGAAGAAAGTTTGGCACAGAAACCAGAAATAGCTTATCTGCCAATGTGACCCACATTTGGCAAGAAAATGGCGGCTTTAGCAATCTGAACTGGTTTTCTATTTCATTCTCGCATTCTTCTGGTTTTGACTAAAGACGCTCTTTTTTTACTTCCAAGTGTTCATTATGATGTAAAGTAAAGGTCAGAGTTATGTTTGCGTGTGTTGGGTTACAAACAAATATAAGCCAAGAGTTTAAAGATAACAAGTTAACCTACCTTTACCGAATACACTGCACAGCCTGGTGTCCGCCTGCGCGAAGACTGTCAAGTCCGCATGTCAACAACACGTCACCAATTAATAAATGACGTATAGAGAAAACACTAATTCACCGGTGGAGATAATCAAGGAAGATGACCAATGACAGGCCTAGGACCGATAGTCATTGAATGGTTAAGTGGATCGGGTGTCAGAAAGCAGCTGTTTCGTCTTTCCCCTGGGAATTACAAAATGAAACGATATAGCGGGAATGGACAACATATCTATTTCTTACTAGAAAACTGCAGCTCTCAGATTTAGTGCATGGCACTCCTTTGTGATTAGGAAGTTCTCCTTTGTACGTTTTCGGATTCAGAAAGACAAAACACTTTAAAAGTTACTGATTCGTAAAAGTGGTAACTTTATTAGTTATATATTGTCATGTCGTCTTTTCTTTTTCTTTATTCTACTCATTTGTAGTTATTGAACATATATTTGTTCTTTGCTGGTAAAGAAAAGACGTAGAATTTCTCTTTGGTAGCTTCACGGCAACGGTTTACTAACAAAACTATTTTCGCCAATGTTGTAATAAAGAGACCTAAATTGTTTTGCTTTGTCAACGTTCAAAGTTCTATTAAACTGATTATTCTACCAAGACCAAAATTTTTAAAAAAGCACTAAAAAGGTGGAAAAGACTGTAGCTTGTTTGCGAAGTCCATTATTCCATTAATCAATTTTTGTGTCTTGAGTGATGTGGTTCTTAACTGAAGAACAGACCTGAGTAACTTAAGTTTTTATCATATCAGCCAAATACAAATTAAACTTTACGTTTTTATAAATCTAAGAGTAACTGTTGAAATAGTTTATTCTGTTGCTTGTACAGAGTAAGCCCAACTATTCTCTTTTTAAAATAGTAAAGAAGTTTCTCCAATGTCTTTACAGCAATTTGAAAACAAAATTTCTATGTCAGTTGAACGGTTGATCGGTCTGTAGGGCATGCGGAATATAAATGCATGCCACATAAAAGAAATAGAATTGTTGCTAATCATCTTAAAATTTTAGCCATAAAAGTGCAAATACTAAAAGTGCAAATACTAAATAGTTTTCTTTTTTTTTTATTCGATGATCTTTTTCCAAAGCACGACCAAATAAACTACCCTTGCTTACACTTGAACAAAATTAAGCACAATAACACAATTTGATTATGAAACGATAACATGATAACACAATAAAAGTTTTTGAATATTCGCACTCAAGAAATAACTTAAATCATCAAGCATTGTTTAAAATTTAGATAAGACTGTTAAATTTTTGTCATTTATGGGCCAGTACTATCGATGGAGTGTACTTGTAAGTTAAGTGTGAAAGTTTATCCCATTCAATTCCACTGGCAGAATAGTTATTAGCTAAAGCTTGGTGGTCGCTTCTGGTTTAAATTCAGAGAGCTATTCTATGCATATTGTAGCAATTAACCCTCTGACCTGTTCACAGCCTGCATCTTTTCTTAACTCAACAACAACAGACATAGCATTCAACAATACTCTTACTGGTTCGGAGCAATAGGCCGAGTGTCATACTGACTGCTTTACGTTCTACACTTTAAGTTAGCTTTGATAAAAGTTTGTGTGTGTAAAGTCGAATGGCCGGCAAATGAATGAGTCAAACTTTTAATGTAAGGATAATTTGCAAAGTTGAAAAAAAATGCATTCAATGCAGCATTACTTTGTAAGTTGATCTGATACCAAATGATACTGCTGAGTAAATGAAAGTTTTTCCTATTTTTTACACTTTAAATCTCTTCGAAACTTCCTCTATAACAGGTTATAAAACTAAATGTCTTATTTGTCCTTTTTCTTTGGACTCATTCGTTTCTTGTCATCTTTCTTTTTAAAATTTTAAACTATCAAGTCCACCGTTTTGGTTTATAGCCTTAAACATGGTATTTTTTGTTTATTAAAAGAATTTCATTACGTGTTTTTGTTTATACAAGATTAGCTTGTAGTACTGTACTAATATTTTTGAAAAAATCAATATTCTTAGTCATACTGGCAAGAATCGTTTTTTCCTTAGAACACTAGTTTTTGTTTGGCTTTTTGTTGAATACATACTTACTCGTAGGCAAAATATTTTTGCTCCTCATATTGGTTCTATATAAAACTGGATTATGCTTTAACAACAGTGCACTGCACAAATTTTTAATTTCACGCCATAAGTCTTCAAGGCAAAAGAAGACCCATTTAATACATCAAGACTTCAAGTTCTCAAACACCCGTTATTCGTTATTCGCTTTTGAGTTTGTGAGAAGATGAATTTTATTCGTACCGGCAAGTCTGTTTCCCAGCACTTTATAGCACTACCAGCTTATGGTCGTCTGAGTTTGTTTGAATCGCTTATGATTTATTAGTAAGACAATATAGAGGTACTTTGACCACTCCCGCTGTTTGTTTGCACTATTATAAAACTTTAATATCACTACCACATTGGCGAATTTGCATACGTTCAAATCAAACCTCAACGTTTATCACTACGCCACCTAAAGACGGACGAGAATCTCTTTATTCATTTCCACAAAAGAGTTTAAAGTTTAGCTATTTATTCAGTAATTAATACCTTATTAATTAACGCTTTTGACCCAGAGAACAACGAAATAATTTATTGCCATATTCCACTGGGATTTTAAGAACTCTTCGAGCGTAAACAGACTTTTAAATCCAAACCAAACAATAATTTAACTTGGCGTCACTCTTCTATTGTAATTCACGAGTCAGTGACATCTGTCATAAAGAGATATTTTGACTACAGTTTGTTTGATATAGCTTGAAGAGCAAACAGACTGGAAACAATTTTTTCCTTTTATAAATACGGTTTCAGTGCACAATATTTGGCTGGCAAGGTGTTACGTAAAGTCGCATGTGGTTTTACGTGCTTCTAAGTGCACGTTGACGTGACAACTAGGAGATATTGCTTTGGTATTTCAGCACGTTGCGCGAGATAATTTCGGTTTATTGCTGGAACTGTTTCCAATTTTATCAGGTAAACTTTTTTTTTTTTTTGTCTTTAAGGGAAAAAGCTTAAGAACCAAAGATATCACAAGATGTAAATTGAAGCTATTTCAAGATGACTTCCTGTTTTATAAAATCTTAGATATCTATATTTTGTATTGATCATCAATTGAGTATCGTAGAAAAATGAAACAGTTTTTATAAGTAGAACTTAGTATCGTCTTATCAACCTTATTCCTCTCTAAGCTGTTATTTGATTAATCACGCGGAAACTTCCAGTTCCAATATCTAAAGTTAATGCAGTGGTTTGTCTTTTGACCTTTGTTCGCCCACAAATATTTTTACAATGTTTCTACCTTTCGGCTGAAAACACCTCCTTTCTTTGGGCAAATATTTTCCCAGGAAGTATGTAAATATAAAATAAGCCAATTGTTTGGTCACCCATTCGTGTCATAATAAACTCTACAATTTTTTGGTGTCAGTTAGTGTTAACAAAACATAAATGCAGTTTTCAGCGTTTTTTAATGTTTTTAATAAGAAACGCGATAATTAGATAAAAAAGGGGCTAAATATATTTTAACATGGTGTAATTAAGATTAATATATCCGACATTTTTAATTTCAAAACCTCAACGAGAGATTCAGCTGCTAAGTTGTACTGTTTCGCCTTTTAAAAGCCTTAGGGCCATTTCACTTTAACTGATCTGTTTATGCCTGTTCTTTTCAGTTTAAGAAATAAATTAACTGATTCATAAATTACCAAGGTAAGACTTCTGAATATGTATTACCGTTTCTACAGCGATTACCAGTAAAACTCTCTATTTTTTGTTTAGGTAAATGTCGAATAAGGAAGAGTTTTTTAGGAAAGCAAGTACGCTGAAGTGGTTGCTGACACAATTGTCCTTTTGAACACTGCCAATCAAACAGGAGATCCTATTGTTAAACCGTTCGAAGCTGTTTCCAGCTGTTTTGCAATACTCGAGCCGCCCTCCTTCGTCTCGTAATTATTCAAACAAGGAAACTTATTGGTCCGTTTTCCGAGATTTATCTTCTAGGCTAAATTAGTCTTTCATAACGTCACTTGCTAATTAGTGACGTCCTGTTGACAAGTACAGAGAATTCGCGCAGGCGGACACCATAATCTGCCCTCCATTACATTTACTGCAGCATTCGTGACGTCGGAAAGGATCAGTTCTTATTTTTAAACTTCTCGTTCTGGCTTTAGGTAAGTGTCATCGGCCCAAAACTCCGCATATAGATTTTAGAATTCTTTGTCGTTTACTGTGAGATAAATTGTATCCAATGTAAAGAATGAATGTTGAGATTTCGCCATTTGAAATAGTCTGTTCGGGAACAGAATTCACCATGTTTAAAGCACGAGGGTTTCATTTCAAGTCTAAAATAGCTTGAAGTGGTTGCTGCTTGTGGTTTTATTAACTTCTGTTTTGAAACGAGTACGTTATTTTGAGACTAATGAATAATCAGTTAGACATTATCAACCAAACTTTCTCAAACAGAGCAAGTGGTTCTGTCTAAAGAGCTGGTCCCCTTGCTTGCTCTCTTTCCGTAAATTCTATTGTTCAGATATTCATGAACAGACAAACCAAGAACTTACAACTTTATTAATATCTATCGAAATCCTGATATTCCGAAACCGTTGAATATTCTTCCTCTCTCAGACTGGGTGGAAATGTCTCGGCGAGAAAGACAAACTGGTACCAGAGTTCAACCCGGAGGAGACAACATTCCCTCCAACACTATTACTAGTACTACTACCTCAAAGAAAGATCACAAGGCAACGGGAAATTCTCGAATTCCTAAATCTACGTCTGCTTCCGCCAAAAGGTAATACATGTCTCGTTAATGGAAAGATAGGAGAAATTAATTGAAAAAACTTAGTTCTGTCACTAATCCGTTAAATTTACGTGGATGGAGACATGAAAACTAAGGAAACTTGATCGAATTTCAAATCACCCCGACAAAGTCGGTGAGTTGAATCTTCCTTCAAGGAGTTTAGTAAGGTGAAGAGGTGTAAAAGAGGCTGAAGCCGGTAGTTCGCTTGCATTTTAACTTTGTTGAGCTTTCTTTCAACATTCATTGGCAGATTGTTAGCTAAACAGCTTGTAATAAATTATATAGTAAACTCACCAGTGAAAGAATTATTAAATCAGGGCTTTCTTCGCCAGTTAATCTCTACGAAGCACTCCCACAATTTCATGACAAAAATGAATTTATCAATCATCGTCCCCTCGGGGCTTCACGAGATGAATGGAATAATAGAAAGAGGTGCGACTTAAGTACCTTTCTTCCTTGTAGGATCCAGCGTGAACTGGCTGAGATTACACTGGATCCGCCGCCAAATTGCAGGTAATGCGAACTCATTATCGTTTCTCTCATCGCATATAAAACTCTTTAATGTTTAAATTTTTTAAAAAGAAAATAGAAATAATTAATGAGCAATCTAAAGATATATCCTTATCAAATGTTGGTTTTAAAGCCTTGGCTCCTACGAAAATAAATCTCAAGGCATTTTTCAAAATCCGTACAAGATGAGCAGTACCAAAGACAGTAAACACCAGCTGGGCTTATTGTATTCTAACATTCTAAGGTTTGTTCTCGAGTAATAACGTTTAATACCACCACGTGTGTTAACGTGTGCTTGGTTTCTTTGTTTTGCTAACTTTAGAGTCGTTATGGATTTGCAGTACACTTCCGACAAGCTGTCCACAGCGCCAAAGTTGCCGGTCAAGAACCCAATATTTTAGTTCATATATCACTATATCAATCTTGAAATGCTTGTTCTTGTCTATATTGAAAACACTACTGAGAGAGGTAGTTTGCTAAAAAAAATTGCTTCTTAACACACATTATCCCCTATAAATCTCTTTATATAGCTCTTGATGGCTTTAGTTTAGTTGTGCTTGTATATAAACTGATATCTATTGCTACCTGAAGCACCTGCCTGAAAGACCCTGAAAACACATTAATATTTTAAATAACAAAAAGCATGGCACTTATGGACTTAGTCGCGCTGCCGGTGTTACCATCTCAGACAATGAACAAATTACTTCAATAATATTAAAATCCTAAGTGATCGTGTTGTAGGGCATGATTTCTCCGCAATAAATGAATAATCAGTTCTTTTAAAGTACGCCAAAGCAAATGAAGAAAAGCTTAAGGATTGAGATTTTGAAATTTTTTAACTCTGGAAATACTATTTTGTTATCAATACCACCACCTGATTGAAAGCAAAATTGAAATATCAAATCTCATGACACATAACAGCGTCTCAGTTTTCATCAAACGATTTTCCATTTTTCACGCACTGTATATGTCAGCTGATAGCACTAATGTAATTTATTGCCAAAACATGTAATCATTTTTTTTTAAAAAAAGAGGTTTCAGTTTTGTTTCGATTTATAAAACAATTTCTTTGCTTTTCATTTTATAAAAACATGTACATTTACCACTATATATCACTGAGTAAGGCACAAAGCTGAAAGGAAATACGCATAACTGACAGTTTAACAGTATATTGTCCCGAAGACTGCGTAGATACACTTGAGTTGGATATTTATTGAACGTAAAGCGGCATAATAAACATTAATCAATATCTACTGACATAAAAATGAGTGATTGTTCTGGTCTATGAGATAGCTGCCAAAGAGTTTGTTAAATGTTTCAACATCATGTAAAAATGCAAAATAATTTGCGTGATATTGCTACCCAACCAATCAGAGTCGTGTAAACTCACAACTATATAACGTGTTTATGAAGTGTAAAACTTGCACATTCTTTTGTATTGTAATGTATTGTGTTATATTGTGTTGTATATTGTATAGTATTGTATTGTATATGCTTGTATTGTGTTGTATATTGTATTATACTGTATTGTGTTGTATTGTATTTAATTGTATAGGACTGTATTGCATTGGTACCTCCAGCGTTCCTTTTGTATTGGAAGGTTAAGTTTCAAAGTGAAATTAGCTCACATGTTGATATTATTAGACAAATTATAATTTATAAGAACACTCAGACTTTTCGTAAAAACAAGCTGAAGTTTTGGTCTGACAAGTGTTACTATTTTATTAAGTAATTATGTACATAGATAAAGTTTTTAAAAAGTTAGTTATTACTTATAGTAGGTTATAGTAAATCTTTATTTTTTGTCTATTTTCAAAATGGTAACTATTTATTATTGTTTGATAACATTAATATTTACATGGATTCAGGATGTGCCATTTGGCAACAGCCGGTTTAGTAACAACTATATGAAACTATAGGCCGAAGTCATCAGAAAATTTAGAATCGAATATAAACCGATTTCTTATTCATAACGCTTGTAAATAAAGTGATTTGTTTTAAAATCCCCGGTTTACATATAATTTTAGATTTCAAGATTATATTTTTGTATTTGTGCATGTAGAAGCAGTGTGAATGATGTTGTTTTGTGGATTTATGGCTTTATGGTATACTCACAGTTACATTACCTCCTTCATGTTTTTTTTCTCTTCAGACTTCACCTTGCCTGTTTACAAACTGCTAAAAATACCCCTTAATTTTCAATATTTTTATGACCGCTCACTTCTCACTCTTTATCTGGTTGTTCTGGTTTGGTTATCCATAAAGCAGAAGTAATCTGTTTTCTTTTAACTTGCCCCAATCGTCGCGAGTGATAAAAATAACAAGCAATGTACACGGTTCGCGTATATACGTGCGGCTTTGGCGCGAAATTTTCCCGCTTTTAAAAAGTAGAAAGTGAAGTTTTGTTGACGGCTAATGTGTTTCCTGGCACACCTGCGTTGCATCTGAGTGTAATTTGCAGCTTATCTTGTATTTTTAAATACTCAAGTCCAGCTAGTTCTGTCAAATGAAATAAGTTTTTTTTGTTAAGAACCAATAAAATTTTATTCAGACTCAATTTTTTTTTCAGCAATTCAAAACTCAAAGACAAAATGTTTTCGTTTTGTTCCAAACTGTCATAAATTTTTAATAGCTGAAAATCAACTAAAACGAGTTAGGTGCTTTTGTGTTTTCTGTTTTCCGGTAGAGAGTATCTTCACTATTTTGGAGGTAAAAGATAGTGGTGCAAGTACGTGTGCATAAGTACTGCATGCCATTTTCTCTTCATCCTCCGTGACATTGTTTAGTTAATATAAAACGAATAAACGCAATTACTGCCTACAGCTGTATAAAAGATCTATAACAAC
>ERZ1740055.186-NODE-186-length-13620-cov-7.330409_pt1 | contig 13620 bp, 7 predicted proteins | sample MGYA00581747_ERZ1740055 | MGnify/ENA primary metagenome ERZ1740055 (study PRJEB43018, sample SAMN04849739) | marine metagenome | isolation source: floating plastic debris | place: Pacific Ocean | collected 2008-08-28 | study: EMG produced TPA metagenomics assembly...
CTATTTACCAAGTGGTCACACTGCGGACAAATGCTTTGTAGTCTATTCTTTATTTAGGCCTAATTGTTCTAGAATTGATATTTTACAAAACAAAACAAAAAACTTTTCTTGCTTTCAACCAGGGCTCGATAGGTCCAGTGGGCTCAAAAGGAGAAAAGGGAGACCAAGGGGAGAGGGGTGAAGATGGAAACACAGGAAGTCCTGGTTTAAAAGGTTTAACAGGTGAGAAAGGAGACCGCGGACTCGCAGGTCCTGACGGTGTTCAAGGTGAAAAAGGATCAAAAGGGAATGTCGGACCACAAGGTATTACGGGCTTGACAGGTCCACTTGGGGAGCCTGGAGTCAAAGGAAATGAAGGAGAACAGGTTAGGACAATGCTTTGGCTACCATAAAAAAGGTTAGAAATACCTTGCATGACCACCTTTATTTCTCTTGTGCAGTTTCTTGATCAGTTAAAGTACTTCTTCGATAGCATTTTAGGTCGTATAATCACAACCTGTTACAGTAATAAATAATAAATGAATTCATTGATTTGTATACCGCATTTATCCATACAAATGTTCAAATGCGATGTACAAGCAAGTACAGAGTTCACAGCTGAGAAACTTATATAGATCGTCCGCTACAGTGGTTCACAAATGTTTTTATATATTAAAAATGCTCTCAGTAGAAAAGACAGACCAGACAACCTCGGGATTCCTACCCTGCCCTTTGCGATAGATGTGTGTGGGTTCTTTAAGTACCCCGATAGAGGGTCGGGAGATGGGCCTACGGTTTAACGTTTATATCCAAGAAGATGCGAAAGTCTAATCATATGCAAATATTAAAGCAAAGGCAGCAGTTTCTCCTCAATTATTTTAAGATCCTGAGTGTTGGTCCGGCCGGGAATCGAACCCAAGCCTCCCGCACGTTATAGAATAACACCTTAACAATTAGGCTAACCAGGCGGCGAGTAATGTTACGTTCTTACTGCCTTTATATCTACATTACTGTAATATAGATTAGTTGGATTAATCTTGATACGATACGGAGTATTAGTATACCAATTGTTAGGAGTAAAAGCACGGAGCCATTTCTCTATGTCCTCATTCGCAAAAAATACAAACAGTTAACGATAACAACTATAACACATAATTTTGGTGCAACTATAACACATAATTTCGGCAGTTGCATTTCTAGTCAGTCAAGATGATAACTATTAGGAAATAACCCAAACTGATAGCGTTTACCCATAACACCTGCAATGAATTATGAACATTTCAGGGTCCAAAAGGAATGCCGGGAAAAGATGGCATCAAAGGAGGCGAGGGAGCTCAGGTGAGTGAAGAAGGGAAAATATCTTTATAGTAACAGAAAAGACAAATGAAAATCGTTGCTTATTTTATAAAAATGTAAAGGAGCATCAGCATCAACTATTTAATCATGTGCCAGTTTGAAAACAGTGGCGATGTAATTGAAAGTTCAACTTTTGAGACACCATGTATGTATGTAAAATCAGTTACCTAAGCTTTCGGCTCTAACTAGAGCCTTTGTCGAAGGAAAGTAAAATAATAGTGGTGATGTGTTTCCTTCTCATCAATTCACCATGAAAACGCAACTAAAGATAACATTAATGAATCTTTTCCCCTCAAATTTCATGCAGGGTCCAAAAGGTCAAAAAGGAAACACTGGGTTGAAGGTTTGTAGTTCTGGTCATGACGAAAACAAAAGTATATAACTTAATCTAAATGTCGTTAGCATATAACTAGTTTCAAAACCAAAACTAACAGAAAGACTAAAGTAATAACTTTTAGTAATTTTAAGATGATAGCACTTTTAGCGACTGCAATTCTTAGATGTAATGATAATAGTAGTGCAATGAAGTACAAGGTTTATTAAATAATTTAAAATGTCATATAAGATATTGCAAAAGCAATCTTTTTACTATATCATAAAAAATTGATTAACAAAATTAATATGAAGTTAAAGTTACATTAATTAACTAATCATAATTAGATTGAAAAAATATCACAATGGGCTAAGAACCTTTTAACAGTGACAATATACTACAATATATAACAAGAAGAGAAGTTGCTGACAATTCATAGTTACTAAGCTTACGATTGGAGCAGCGACTATTGTCTTTGAAAACATTTGTTGATGAAGGGTTAAGTGTAGATAGAGTAATTGAAATAAGATTTGAGGTGTTGAAGACAACTTCAGTGAAGTGATCCCTAATTGTAGGATTAACATCTAGAATTGTTTCTGTTTTTTGTAAATTCTACTGATGAATTTTATATGATTTTGATCTTGAAGTAGTATTTATATCAGAAATGCGTATGAAAGTATTTTTGGTAATGTTAGTAGCAGTAGATATTGCTAGAATTTAACAAAGAAGTTAAGTTAACCAGGATTTTTATTTTTTATTTTTTAATTCAGGGTGAGCAAGGCAACATCAGTGTTATAACTGGTCCCCGTGGCAACGTTGGACCACCTGGGCTACCTGTAAGTTCATTCAGCACATTTCAGTTTTTGCAATTTTTCATAACAATCTGCATCTTATAACTCATAGTGTTCTATCCGGCTTGTTACCCAACCCCTCGCGGTAGTTATTTACAGAATTGTAAAACGACTCAACTATTTTTTTTTTTAACTTCAAAGTTTTTGGTTGTTGCTTTGTTGAAAGGCCTAAGAGTTAAAGTTTTGATTGGCACAAATTTTTACTTTAGTATTGCCAAACTATGTACACCAGTAAAACTGACGTAATCTGAAAACACTAGACCGAGCAGTATTGCGCTTATCTCTGCCAGACATGAATAATAACAATTACAGCGACCCACTTGCATACTCCGTGAAAATCACTTGTAAACAAATTGGCGGTACGCATCAATTTAAAACATACTTGCAGTTTGCCTTCTGGGATGGCTAACGAGACAAGAGTCACTTTAGGAGGTTTGGGTACTAATCTGGGATCGGTTTAACTTACGTGATTACCTAGAATTACAAGATTATATTTAACGTTACTTTAGTTTATTACTGACATCTCTGACATTATCGTTTTCCTCAGGGCTCGTCTGGTGACGTGGGCCCAAGAGGGTATCCTGGAAACCCTGGTCCTCCAGGTCGTCCAAGTGTGATCCCCGGTCCTCCTGGCCCTCCTGGTCCTCCAGGTCTCCCCGGAGGACACATATCCGGGGGAGATCCAACCATTGAGAGTAGGGTAAGCACTACATATTTAACTTCCTTGCTATAAAAAACCTGCAGTCTGTTGTTTTAACATGTCACTGACTCTATGACATTATTTTTAATTACCTGGTCAATAACATCTGCACATAAATGCTGAGCCAGGAGAATTACAGGAAAATTAAAATGGACTTTCACTGCCCCGTTTTTGATGATTTTCAATTTTACTCAATACGATGCTTCTGTTGCTGCAAATCATACTAATATTTTTGTTGACAAAACAGAATAACGACCGGTCACATAATATAATTACAATGATATCATCAATTATATGAACGTTATCGCGACTCGTCTTTCGTCATCGAGTGTTAATTATTCACCTATCAAGGCGTATTGTAGAAATATATCTTTCCCACCGGTGAGAAAATCCCTACCCCCATGCTGACTATTTGAATGTTCAGAGATGTGTTTTCAAAAAAGATAGCAAATTGCAGCTCTGATGTGACCAATATTTACGAATCTTATCATCCATTTAAGTAGTAATATATCAAACACGTGTTTCATCACATTTCCAAACACTGAGAAGAGATTTGAAAATACGACGCGCAGCGAAGAATTTTTAACGAAATTCGAGGTGAACTATAACTAAGGAGTACTTAGAACTTGACTGATTCATAAGTCGTAACTGATAACCCTAGATCGTCTGGACCTCAAAACGAAGAAATAAAATTGTAAAAATATATGCTAATTAAGCTCACATTTCCAAACCATGATCATGGTTATGATATCTTTTGTTTTAACTTGATGAATTATTAACGAGTTTGAGAGCTGTAGTTGAAAGGTCAAGCCCAGCGCGATGTTCTGTGTAATGCTTTCTAAATAACTTAAGGGATATTTAATCAAAACCAAAAAATGGTATTTTTATTAGCAAAATTAACATTTTAGAATTGTTTAATAGGGAGCAAAGGAGAGACAGTGGCCAATCCAGACCGTGGCGAATGTGGCTCGACCCACGGTCAGATTTTTCCCACTTTTGATAATTCTGGATTAGTAACACCTCCATAAGGCATTGGTTTTCAAACATTTTCCGGAGAAGCATACCAGACCAGACCATCCTAGGTTTAGATTGTGGAAAAGGGAAGCCACGGTCGTGCGGGTGTAAATTGCAGAACGCGACCAAAGAAAATTAGGTCAGCAGAAAAACGCATATCGAGGACTTTTCTGTTATCGAGGCCATAATAACTTTCCATTCAAGCAGTTTGAGTAATTTTAGGGTTAGGGTTTAGGCTTGAATATACTTCCGCTGACCTTGTATACTGTAGTCGTGTTCTGCATTCAGCATTCTGCAAATAACACCCTCCGGCCGCGGTCAGATTTTCTTCTGGATCCGCCACCTGAGAGGGGTGGGGTGGGGCTTTGATCAAGTTCGACTTAACTATCTGTTTCTAAGGTGTCCCATTTCGTCTTCTCTCATGGTGATTAACATTCAGAGTTGAATTAAATTATTGTGTTTTAGTTTGTTACTGTTGAAACTGTGGAGAACCTGAGCCGTGCTCTCAACTCTCTGGCTGAGGGTACTATTGCCTATGTTATCGCTTTACAACAAATGTACGTTCGCACGAGTTCGGGATGGCAGCTGATTATGGTAAGTAAACTGCTAATAACAAATGATGTTTTTAAAATAAAGGCGACGCTAAAATTTGACGTTTTGACAACATCAAGTTGTCATTATCATAAATAAGTATAAATTAAACTGCGTTATGAAAAAGAAACGACTAGTGTAATCTATGTACATAATTATGAGTAAAGAAAAGAGAAACAAACAGAAGAAAGCCAAAACAATAATATAAGTCAAACAAAGGTTCGATAAAAAGTTTTACTTGGAATGAAAAGCATCTCGTACAGTAAACAGTCAAACTTAGAATAGCAGCGTTTGGAATTTTGAATTGGTTGTCATTGACGTTATAATCAGAATAAAAGAGTATGTGTTTGCCAAAAAATCATTTCCTGTATATTTATTAACAAATTATGTGTTCGGAGAAAATAGACGCTTTACATAGAAGAAGTGTAGTGAAATATTATCACTTAATCTACAGCTTTTTAGGATTTTGAAATACTAATGTACATAGTTAGCTATATAAAAGATTAGTTATTATAATACGAAATGAATGATATATTTATCTTTTATTTAAAAACACAGTAAAACTTTTGAACGAAACATAGCGAAATAGATAAACCACAGAAGATAGCTAGATATTTTACACTTGTCTAGTTAATCCACCAAAGAAGCTGTGTAGGTTCTGCGAACTTCTGTTTTCAAAATGCCACTCCACTATAATTTTAAAATGTTTTTCTTTCTCTCATTCCGATATCTAGTCAGAGATATTCAAGTTAAAATTTGCGTTTGTCAGAGTGAGTTTTTGACTGAGGGTGCAGAATGTACAACCCCTATATACAATAGTCATATATACGATAGAATGTGAGTTATTTGTACTAATTTTACATGTATAGATAATATAGCTTAAAAAGATGCTTTCTAGGAAAAAAGTTGATTATATTAACTTAGATGTTTATTAAAGATTACTAGTTGTTACTTTCAGAAATATTTTGGCGATGCAATGTAGTCATAATTAAAATTTTGGACAATGGAAAAGAGTAGGTTGCTCCATGAAATGTTTGTGCATTGATCGGTACTTTGCGTAATAAAAATTTATAGAACTCAATATATTTCTTTTGCTATTCAAAAATGCTTTTAGCGTTAAATATTGATGAATTGAGTTAATAAACATTTCTTTGTCTTACTATGTAGCTCGGCCCTGTTATAATCCACAACCCAGTGACTAGCACTGCATTGCCGGCACCTTCTCCTACAGTAAGTTTAACCAAAAAACTTATGCACCATCATTATCGTATCGCTACTATTGCCATCATCTTCAGCATCATCACCATCATCATCAATACCATCATCACCATTACCATTATCATCATTATTATCATCATCATCAATACCATCATCATCATTATCATCATCATTGTTATCATCATCATCAATACCATCATCATCATTACCATCATCATTGTTATCATCATTGTTATAATCATCATCATCATCATCATTACTATCTAGTGTTTCTGAACTCGCATTCATTGCCGCCTATCAGTTAGTTTTCAGATATTTTTTAAAATTTGTCATTGTCATGTGCACATCATCGCCACCATCGTCATCATCATGATCATTTGCATCTATGTCATTTTGTCAATAAATGCTGTTAATTACTATGTTTGGTTTCCATTAACGTTAGCTATAGTATAATGCATTATAAGTTTTTAAACAGTATTACTCGAGTTAAACAAATGATAAAACTGTAAATTGCCAAACTGATTTGTTTTTCCCAAGACTCCGGAGATGAATCGAAAGCTAAAATTTGCAAATCGCACTGAAACATCAGGTTATATAGTGGAACAATAGCAATTTTGGAAAAATCTGTTTTGCTGCAGAACTTTTTTTAACGATTTTTACAAACTCCAAAGTAGCTTTGCGTTTGATTTTTAGGATGTTTATGTCAACGTTGGATAAAGATATATATATCGACTGTAGTGTCTAAAAGGATTTCAGTTTAAACAATTAAAGGACAAGATTCATAGAGGAGAACTGGAGAATAACAACTGATAACTTTTGACACTGTCTTATAAAACTTGTTGTTTAGATTTGTTATTGGCAAAGAAATTTTAAAAAATCTGAAAAAAGTATGGCTGGGTTTCCTGCCTCCGTTCCCTTCTGGTTACACTTTTTGGCTGTTAAGGGGGTTCAAGGTGTAAAGGAGAATCCGGATACATTGTTGTAACATTTCAGTGTAGCTTATTTACTGCTGACGGTGTTTTGATTTTTAGCGGAGTTTACCACAAAAGAAAGTTCTGTTTTCTCCTCCTGGAATTACACTTAAAGGACCATTTGTGAGTAAAAATATGTTAATATGATATATTAATTTTTCTTTATTACAAACGTAACTACAAACTACTAATTTTTACTAATACAAAATTGTTTCAATAAAAAAAGATTGTCAGTTGAGGTCCATACTTGCAATGTTATGTAGGCCTACTGTTTCGATTTCGATTTTCTTTTTCTTTTTAATCACTCGGGCTAATATATGGCAAAAAGCTAAGGATTTGGTCAGACAAATGTTAGTGTTTTAGTAGATCAATTACAAACAGATTTACGTTCGTCACTCGTAGTCGATTATGACCATAACAACAAATGGTTTAGGTAGCGGGGCGGTGTATCCGTGAGAGGCTGATAAGGCCAATACGGGCGTGGAAGCCCCTCCCACAGGTTTGACACCACTTGGTAGGGGGCGAGCTGGCTGCGTTTTCAGCTCGTTCCTTTCACGTCCTGCGTTTCTCCTTGGCGGTGTCCATTCTTTGAGCTTTTGAGTGCTCGGTTCCCTTGTGGATCAGGCTTCGCCAGGCTGATTTGTTGGCCGCCACACTCTCCCATGTTACGACGTCAATGTTGAAGTCTTTCAGGTAGACTTTGAGGGAGTCTTTTTAGACCTCCTACTGTTCGTTTGACCTGGCTCAGCTCGCCGTACATCCGTTGCTTTGGGATCTTCGAATTCTGTATCCGGGAGATATGTCCTGCCCATCGTGTTTGAGCCTTGAACAGAATGGTGATGACGTTGGGGATATCTGCTCTTTCTAGGACCTCGGTGTCAGGGAACTTGTCTTGCCAGAAGATTTTGAGGATGTTTCGAAAACATCGAAGATAGAAATGCAGTTGTCTTTCATGCCGCCTGTAGATGTTACAGGTTTCACTGCCGTAGAGGAGTGTGGTCGGAACAACTACTTTCTAAACTTTCATTTTGGATTTCTGTGAGATACCTCTGCGTTCCCAGACTGTCTTCTTGAGTCTCCCGATTGCATTACTTGCCTTGGCGATCCTGTTGGTCACTTCCGCATCAATGTTTGCAGAGCGTGAAAGCGGATTGCCAAGGTAAGTGAAGTTGTTGACAGCTTGGAGTGTCTGCCCTTTCACTGTGATGATAGGTTCTTTGTGTGGGATTCTTGGGGCAGGCAGAAACATCACTTTTGTCTTCTTGGTGCTGATGGTGAGGCCGAAGTTGTCACAGGCGGATAAGAATCTGTTGCATCACTCGCTTTTTGTTAGCATTGATCACGGTCTCTTTGATCTTGGTGACGGGCTGTAGACGCCTGGGATTGAATAGCTTGCCATCGCACCTGTACTTGAGTCAGACTCCCTGAAGGCATCAGTCAGCATCGCTGAGAACATCAAACTTAACAGGGTCGGGGCTAGTCACTAGCTAACTGTCAGTATATATGCCAGTTAGGGTTAGGGTCTCCCTAAGAGGGGGTATATACTTACTTGTTAGGGAGACTGTATGGGGGGTTATTATATGGCATACTAGCATGAAGTATATTCCACAAAGAGTCAAATTAACATGAATTGTACTAGTAAACTTGCGTCGTCGAAAAAGAACTCGACTATTTTAAAATCTGTGCATCTCTCAAGTTAGGTCTTCTTAGTACTACAGGTTGGCGATAAAGACAATAAATGCAATAGTTTTTGATTTTAGGGTAAGTTGGTAGCAAATCGTAATGAGTACTTCTTAAATCTTCCCAAAGTGTTCGGGTAATTTCGTTGCCGCTCGAATATGTGATGTCTGTTATTGACAGATCTCAGGACAATGCCACAAAGACAAAGTTGTTTTGTTTAGTTTTAAAATTCAGCCTGTGGCCATTTGTAATTGTCTAACCGTTCAAAAGAAATCCTTTACCTATTAATAAAAAAGCTGAATAATTCGGTGTGAACTGCAAATGTGACGTAAACGTTGGAGCTCTTCCGAAATTTGGACATATGGAATCTTTCTTTATATTATTTATTCTTGTTAAATATTTAGAATTTAGTCATAAAGTTTTCATATTTACTCAAAACAGCATTATCTACGCTCTGAAACTGGCGACTCCCAGTTTCAAATTCATTTTGAAATGAAAAAACATTTGCTAGCCAATATGAAAACTTTATGCATTTGTTGCCATAAAAACACTTAAAAGAAATTATATTCCCTTGATAGTTACGTATGGTAGGATTAAATTTCCCGGTGACCGGCCAGTTGGGCAGTATCGGCGGAATAGACTATCAGTGTTTTAGGCAGGCCCGACAAGCCAAACTGATTGGAACGTTCAGAGCACTTTTGTCGAACAAGTTGCAGCACGCTTCAACTATTGTGACAACCAAGGATCGTGGTTTACCTGTAGGCAACTTAAAGGTAAGAAACTAGTTTGTTTATGCAGAGATCAATATTTATGTTTTTAAAGAAACTCCCGTTCCAGTATTTGCCGAGTCGAATCTACAAAGAACTGGGACTAGTAAGGAGAAGGGGAGGATTCCTGTAAAGATACACGTGATTTGCAGCGCTTAGTTTAAGGGATAATACTTCTTCCTTGCCGTTAAAACAATTTCTTCATGTTAAAAACGTTTTACAAAACAAGGTGAGTACGAGTCATTCTTTACGTTGCTTTCTACATGCACTAAGCTAAGCATTCCGGAAAAAATCTCCTCCTATCATTGTCATTTTTTTCTCTCTTTCAAACATAGCTATTTATTTTTCAAAAGATTAATATAAAATTTGTTAGCGATGTAAATCTACGGCACTTGTTTACATGTTTTCTTCCTAGTCACTGGTAGTCCCCTTGAAGGGGATTGGACCGTGTGTTCCCCTTCCCAGGGGAACAAGCGCAGTGTTAAAGAGAAATGATTTGTGATGGTTGAGATAAAGCGACTCACTAACCAGCTTCTGAGGTGTACCAGGATCTTTAATGACTCTAGTGCTTGCGACTATCCCTCAGTATGCCATTTACATTTTTAAAGCCTACATTTTTTCTCTTCTGAATGTGTAAGTTCTTATTAAATTCCAGTCAACTTTCTGAATCTCTTATTCTGTTTTATTGTCATATCTCGTATTCTGTTATATTTTTAGTAAGTTGAGTTACAAGATCTTTTACACTCTTTTTCAAGTAGCATAATCTAAATAATTTTCGGACATGTGCAGACAGTGTCGATATTAAAAAGTGCTTACATGCAGGAAGCTATTTTTTTTATTCTTTGTAGGAAAAGCTGTAATATTTTATATCTAGAAAAAGCGTATGTTTTGAGGATTCTTTTCGTATATTTTTTTATGTTCACTTGAATACAAAAATTATGAAACTAGAGAACAGTTCCAAATATCTAGAACACCCAAGTTCGAAATATGTTTATTCCATCAGCAGTGTCTAAAAAGAGCATTATTAGAGAACAGTGGAATAAAGGGTGTGTACTTAGACAAGAGTGTTTCCTATCCATGTTACACATGTTTATGAAGTCATTTAAAATGTCTGTTTCTAAGTTTTACACTTAAATAAGTTTCCTTTTCTTAACTTTTTGAACAAGGTGTTTTACTGAATTCGTGACATAAGTTTGTTTGAAATTGATTCTGAAAAGTTACATGAAAGTGAAAGAACTAGATTGCATGTGCCATAACGATGGGTTGCGAAAGTCAACGGCACTGGTTACTCGTTTTAATATCAGTGTGGGATATTTAGAAGTTCCTATGTCTTGACGTGAGATGAGAAAAACAACTAAAAGCAACATACTAGTTTTAGATTCGCTTAACATCAGTACCCTGGATATCCAAACACGGTTGAAAATTGTAGCATTAAAGTTATTGATATTCAGCATCCATTTTCCGTTTCATTTGTGTATTTATAAGGTTTAGTTCTGTGTCCTGATTAGTGTTTACTTAGAACTGAGCAATTGCCCGTTGTTTATCTTACAAAAGTAGGGACATAAGCTCGAGGGAATGATTTGCATTCATTTACATTGGAATGCATACGTGCCATCATGGATCGGAGACTATGATGAGTTCTCTCATTTGAAATCCAATAGCCGAAACTATATTCTCTTGAAAGTACGCAAAATTGCAGAATTTATTTTTGCACTCCATTTGGTAAAAATTGCTTGCAATTCTCTCTTCCGGTAGCCCATATTTTAGTGTTTGATACAAGAGTGTTGATTTCCCTGATGAATAAATAGTGAAAATTCTAATGGCACGATTAATAAACAATCCTTAACTAGTATTTCTTTCCATTGCTTTTTCAGGGTGATCAGCTTTTCCCGTCATGGAATTCAATATTCGACATCCCTTATGGTTTCAATCCTACTATACCTATTTACACCTTTGATGGTCGTAACATTCTCGACGATCCCAAATGGTGAGTGATGATGATGAAATGATGATGCTGATGATGTTGATAAATTTGTTGATGAGGATGATGATGGTGCTGGTGGTAATGATGGTGATGGTGATGGCGGTGATGATGCTGCTGCTGTTGGTGACGATACTGTTGATGTTGATGATAATAATGATGTTGATAATGTTGATGATGATGATCGGATTATGATGATGATGATGTTGATAATATTGATGTTGATGATGATGATAATGATGATGTTAATGATGATAAGGTCAATAAAAGCTCAATTCACCGAACTTGTAATAAAGTGGGAATGGGATGTAAAAATGTATAATGATAACAAGATAAAAAAAAAACTATAATGATAACAACTTGCATTTTGTTTTTGTTGTTGTCATTGTTCGTTTCTACTAAAAACATTTTTGCTGTTGTTGTCGTTGCTGTCCTGCAGGCCTTATAAATACTTTTGGCATGGGTCAAGAAATAATGGACAACTTTACACCAATAATTGTCGCGGCTGGCAAAGCAGAAGTCCCATGGACACAAGCACAGCTAGCTCATTCACGGCGGGAAAAACTGTGTTTTCATCAGAAGAATTCTCTTGTAACAGTTTCTTTGCTGTTTTGTGTGTACAAATTACCAGCGACATGGATAGATAGTCACTGCTGATCAATTTAATCAAATTTGCAAATTATTTGCCAAGGCTTGGCATTATGCGTAGCAAACATATATAACTGCATTTCTTAGTCGAAATATATTTACTTACAGAGTTAGTATAGGTAATCGCATGAGGCCAAGTAAAATTTGGGATTAATTTCACAAGTGTTTCCAATTAATTCTTAATTTTACGAGGAACCATGCGATTTCATGTTTATGACATCGAGGGCAAAATTCTTCGCTCGCTTTCTTCAAAACCAGTCATGCAAAGCGTTGTTCGACTTCCCTTGGTGCTTCCCACTTCTGATACGTTTAACCAATAATTCGTACCACTTTCGTCAAATTCGGCAAACCGGGAAGCCATTGTTGCAGAAACAACAACTTTCGCAGACAGCCCAATTAGCACCGAGTAATTTTGCACTCTATGTTATAATGAAAAACAGAGATTCTTTTCAAATTGAAACACTTTTATTTAACGGTCCACTTAAAAGTCAAATCATTTTTGCTGAAAATAATCATTGCAAGAGTTTTTGCTTCAGTTTATTAATAGTTTATTTTCACTTCTAATTCGTGATATTTTTGCCTTGATTTACTGCCGTGAAACGTTCGTTCGTTTGAAAGTTATATTTATAATAAAAACAGCAGTACGGCAAAAATAGCTCGTTTTAATAAAGAACCAAATAAACTCAAACAATCATTTCCAAAATAGGTTAAGAATAGGATCAGATCTGTAATCTTTTAATCAGTTCCAAAACTGGTTGAGAATAGGATCAGATCTGCAATCTTTTAATCAGTTCCAAAATAGGTTAAGAATAGGATCAGATCTGCAATCTTTTCTTTATGCATTGCATTACTTTCAGAAGCACACGAAAAATATTTTTTGTTTTGTGCAATACTATAGAAATCAACAACATAGCCGATTCTTACTGGGAGTCGAGCAAATACCATCATTTTCTTGTAGAATTAGAATAGATTAACACTGTAAAGTTTTTTGAATTTTTATTTTAAATTAAACGCACAATTTCTTAAATATACAACAAAGTTTGGGTTAAAACAGTTTCTTTGACTGTACAACAATAACTTTGGAAAACGATTTATCATTTTTGTGCTGTATACGTTTCCGGCACCATTTTCAGTTGGTATATATATTATATAAGATGGATAACTTATCCTGGAATAAAATATTGACTAAGAGAGTCGCGAGTTACTCCAAATCAGTATTTCAACAGCGTAAATAGGGCAATTACATAACTTCTGGAGGGCATATAGTTTATTTGTGGCCCGAGTAGCATCATTATCATCACTACACAAGGGCAAATCGTCCAAAATACTTAATGTTTTTTCTAACAATCTACACACGCAAAGTACCTGAATAGACGTGAACTGAAGAATCCTTCTTAGTCGCTATTTATCGAGACAAGAACCAAAGAGTATATTATTTGTTCGAAAACAAAAAAGTCAATTTTCAAAAACCTGACATGTCATAAGAATGATAAGAAATAATAATTTCGCTTAAAATATTTGATATATGTATTATAAAGGCTTAAAAATTAC
>ERZ1740055.187-NODE-187-length-13581-cov-7.192296_pt1 | contig 13581 bp, 7 predicted proteins | sample MGYA00581747_ERZ1740055 | MGnify/ENA primary metagenome ERZ1740055 (study PRJEB43018, sample SAMN04849739) | marine metagenome | isolation source: floating plastic debris | place: Pacific Ocean | collected 2008-08-28 | study: EMG produced TPA metagenomics assembly...
CCCCCCCCCCCCCCCCCCCCCCCCCCCCCCCCCCCCCCCCCCCCCCCTCACTCTCTCTCTCTCACTCTCTCTCTCACTCTCTCTCTCTCTCTCTCTCTCTCTCACTCTCTCTCACATTCTCACTCTCACTCTCTCTCTCTCTTAGATATAAAGCTTTGTAGATCTAGGTCTAAAACAAACTTATTTGTAAATAATGTATTAAGTTACTGTCTGCCTTTTATATTTTGATTTTAAAACTAAAGTACTATGTATATTAAATACTTGCATGATCTATTCTCTGTCTTTACAAAAATCTACCATAGCTGTGTGTTTTCAGGAAATAACCTTTGTTTTTAATTAAACTCACATTAAATATATTCCCTGAAAATAAATAAGAATAAAAACTAATTAGAACAAGTGCTCTGAATGACAAACAAACTCCATGCTGATTAGAAATCCAGAAGTACTTTTGTCATGGAAGGTCAAATACAAAATGGCCAAAGATGACTTGAGATGACATCCAAGACTCAGATCAGACTGTGTTTACAGTAAATCTACTCAAATGCTTACATAATCGTTTTAAACCACATTCTTATAATTCCAAGACTCCTCCCCTAAATAGTATGTACAATCTAAAGTGTAAAATAGCTTTGATAAAATTGAAGTAATATAAAACATGCCTTGAGTTCTGCCAACACATACTTTCAAAGTTAGTCATATTATACACCTAATGATATGGCGTTAACTTGATTATATGACATAATCTGTGACAACTTCCCATTATGAGATGGGCTAGGCCATAAAGCTTCTTTTGAGGTCACATACAAGAAAGATTTTTTTAAAAACAGATTGCAAAGCAAAATTAGGAAAAACACACATAATATTGTTTTATTAGAATAGAAAACAAATAATAATGCATATATATTTAAATGATAAAAATTAATATATTTAAACAGGATCACTCCTCCCAAGTCATATCCAGAAAGGTTCTTCACTAGGGACAAATTACTGACGATTGGGACAATTCTACAAAGCTTCCAAAGAAAATATTAAGTAATCTATCATATGTATGAGTCTCCTTTAAAATGAAAATTTTAAAAACTATGTTATAGTACCTGAATCCTGATTTCAATTTGTTATATAATTTAGCTCACATTATCAAAAATATTACATGTTTCAAAACTGAAAGATGTCGTGACAAATTATCAAACCACACCATCGAAACATAATGATATAATTTTATGTTTATGTACAATATTATTCTGTATCTTACAGATGACTTATATACAAACTATACACTTGAAACCTTACCAGATACATTTTATTTCAACTTTTTCTGTTGGCTCACTGAATGAAGAATGTGTTGAGGGAGTGAAGCGATTGGAACTAAATTTACTCTAAATATATTCTTTAAATCAGTTTCAGAGTAAATACAGAATACCCCATAACTATTACCCTTGATTGAACAGGACATTTATTTTTGTAAAATGACAAATGTGCAATTATAAATTACTAACAGTTGTGGGGTATTCTGTAGTTGAGCTTCAGTTTCAAACATGAAAAACAACAGAATTTTACTTTATTGTCGTTAGGGAATTTTTTAAACTTTGTGCCTGACATCTTTTTGACCAGAGTTCGAACCCAGGTCCTCACACACACAAACTGAGAATTGTCTGATTTCAGTCTTACAGTGATTGTTTTTCTCCAGGCACTCCATTTTTTTTCTTTAACAAATTCAACCTTTACAACAAGATCTAAGTCATCTTCCTGAATAAAAACCTTTAGTTGTAAAGTAAGAAGAATTTGAGACAAACACAGTTAGATATCATTATTCCAATTAGAAAATTTAGCACCATCAAAAGTAAGAGCATAATCAACGTCTTGAACACAATGGTTCAAAATTCATAAAATTTAACATGAAATTAGTATATACAACATTCAAGAAATCAAAAATCATTTTTGGTGTTTTTTCTTAACCTGTTGTTTTGATATCAAGTTTTGGCAAAATGCCACAGTTTACCCTAATAAAACAACATAAGTTCTTCAAAGTGACTTAGAAATCAAAACGCCCTTAGATATATTCTTTAAATGACAAAAGTTTTCGATTTCTCGTTTTTGTGTATCATTAGATCTACTGGTGCATTTTCTACTCAGATAAGCAGTTGAATGGTTTCCAAACAGCATTTGAGTGGTTTGAAGCATCATCACGTTTGCACGTGCAAACACCAATAACAACTCGATTAAGAAGTCAAATAGAACCTGTAAACATGGGTCACCGAAAACAAGACCCAAGAAAGTATTTATTTAAACGTCCATACTTTTACTAATAAAAGTCATTCACACGAAAACCGCGATAGTACTTTTGTGGTTGTAATTACACTTCTCGCTAACACTTGTGGGTTTTTCCGTGGGAAAAAATATGTGATAGGTAAAGTCATTTCGACAAAATCCCGCAGACTTCCGGTGCCGAGGGCGAATAAATAAAATCTGTCAAAATGATACGAAGGATTTAAACAGTTATTAAAAAGCAACAATGGTGTATAATAACAAACAGGATGTGCCTTAACAAAGCAACAAGTTTCAAAGGTTACAATTGAAACGGGTCGGCACGTTCCCAAAGGTTCTAAGCTGCACAAGTGAGACACGCACGACTTCAGAAATGCCGCCTTGCAGTCAGAGTACCGACGCTCGCTCACGAAGCCGCATGCCACGACCATTAAATTAAGCATTTCTGATAACCTCTCTCTCACAGCGACCTCCAACGTAGCTAAATTAGAATGCAATAACCTGTTGTTGAAATGAGGGTCAATTAAGCGTTACGGAGACGGTTCATTCGGCAACACTCCCGAGCACGCACTTCATCGAACCAAGTTCGGACGACGCCGATGACTATAAAGTGGCATGCGGTTGGCTTTTGCGGCCATGTTTTGTTTTAATTTAATTGATTTGTAAATAACCTTTGATTAGATGATACTCACATCATGCTTTGGATTTCGCTCTGAAACCATACTTTTGGAACAACTTTTGTTCCAACAGTAACTGGACTTGGAGACGGGGTTGGTGGACTAGCAACTTCTGCGGTCTGTAAACAAAAAATGGAATATACTAAGTTGCTAGTTAAACTACGATTAAACTTGAAGCACTTGTAAAAATTACTTACTGTTCATCCTCACCTACTTAGTATCGCGTTTTGTTTCACAACAAATGCTATTTTCAATACGCTCCACCAAAACAACAAATTTATCAAATAGACAAGACAACATGGCGGTGTTCTAAACTCAGTTATAATTAAAATGAATTTACCTTATTTTCTAAAACCTTGCCAATGGAATTTATTTCCCTTGATTTTTCATTTTTCTTACTCTTCGATTTGGACTTTTTCATTCTCCTGGCTCTAAAAAGATATCAAACTTTTACTCCACTGTCAGACTCAACATGGCTGCCAAGCTCTAAACCGGAAGTAAAGTGCTCACAATAGCCCATAATACTTCGATAAAACGCGCGAAACGTGTTTAGCCAATCGTTTATCACTCAGTTATCAGGAAACTTTGATTACATTCCGGTTATATCGCGGTATTTACAGCTATATAGTCAATCAAAAGGTTGTTTGTAGCATATTGCTCTCCCTTCTGCGCCAACGTAAGGAAATTTATGCATTTTAAAGTTATACTTGCACAATACAAATCACAATAAGTGAATAACATCCTCTCGATTCGATCATTTCCTGGCACTTTTCTTTGACGCACGCTTCAGCTCAGTTATTTTTGACACAAGAAGTCACAAGACAAACTCTGAGTGAAAGACACTATTAATACGTGCCTCTGGGGAAGTTTCACTTGTTAAACATTCTTTAACTGTTCACGTTTATTGTTTGTGTGATATTCTTCGGATATAAAACAAAGTGCTTGATATTTTCAATTTATCGTTAGAAATGAACACGGTTGTAGATTTCACCCACGTGTAGCTGTTCTGTCAGTAATTGGTGAATTTTTGCCAGACGAGCGCGCTCCAGGATGTGTGTCATCGGTGATTCGGTGGAGCATAAAACCCACAGGAATTCTCGCGAAATCACAAGAAAGCTCAACGACATGTTGATTGGATGACAGCCAAGGGAGGCGGAGCAAGTCTGTTATATCTGCATGGGATTGGCTTTCAACGTGTACTTCCTAAAACACAAACAAGTTTAGTGAACAACAGATGTCAAATCGATCCTGACAAAAGCCCTAGGGGAGTGGTTGGTCAAAAGCATTTCATTTTGTTTTACTATCCGGTTGTGATCCAAACTCGCCACACTGAATCTGGTGGCCAGTTATTGTGGTTTAGAAGTTGGAGAGCCATGACCACTGCCGCAGAAAACCCGGGACCACGAAAAATTAAAGGAGAGAGATCGCTCATTGAAGCGTTAGCAGAATACCCAGGAGAATTAGTGAAGACCGATTCTCCAAATTTTGTTTGCAGTGTATTGCCATCTCACTGGCGCTGTAATAAAACGCTGCCAGTGGCTTTCAAAGTGGTCGCGCTTGGAGATGTTCCCGATGGAGTACTTGTTACAATTGCCGCTGGCAACGACGAAAATTTCTCAGCTGAGCTGCGAAATTCTACAGCTGTGATGAAAAATCAAGTTGCTCGTTTCAATGATTTGAGATTTGTTGGACGCAGTGGAAGAGGTATTGGAACTCTTACAACTTACGTTCGGCATATCATCACACACTCGCTATATAAAAATATTTATTGGGCATGAAATAATTATATACGGAAAAATCGCTAATTTTAGACGCTTTAAAAATTATCAAAGTCATTTTACAGAAAAAACAGTGAAATGTCGATATTTACGTTCTCTAAAGGAATTTACAAACTTTTTATCGAAATGTTGTTATATTTTTATCCACCTGTATACAGGTAAAACGTTGACTCTGACGATTACAGTGAAAACAGATCCGCCACAAGTTGCGACGTACTGCAGAGCTATTAAAGTTACCGTTGACGGTCCGCGCGAACCAAGAAGTAAGTGGTAGTTTTCAAACTTATACCCTCATTTTTATATATTTGGTAAGTGAATTTGTGGTTTCTTTTTCAACACGATCCAAGATTGCTGGGTAGCTTTCTCAGGCCTTGAACCAAATCACAATTAATTTATTGTCGTTCAATGTGGTAAGCAGTGAAAAAGTTACTTTATTCTCAAATCAGGTTTTCTATGACACTTGCCGCACAAAAATTTATCGAGGAAAGAAAAAAAAATTGGATTTAAATTTTGATTTGATTTGTGGAATTAATTCCAAATCACTCGATAAGTATCTATTCTTACAAAAGAAGCTTATAACAGATTTAGCATTTATTACTGAAACCCTAATAGTTTTTTGAGAATGTTCGTGTTTTCCCGCAGTGGTCTGACTTTGAGAAAAGTATTAAAATTTCAACCAGATAAATTTTGTGGGTTAATTTTGAGTCGTGCATCTGTGGATCTTGGGCTATCTTGTTTGGATTCGCGAATTCTTTTTGCTTCACCACAAATAAACACAAACAGTGTTTAGATAAATAGAACTATCCCATCCATTCATTTCCATGAAAGCCGCGCTAAGCGGGTAATCATTTTGGCGATACGCGGGGAGATAATTAATCTTTAATGATTTATTAATGATTCATAAAACATTTCGTGCTTATTGGTTGGAGGGATAATTGAATTTATTATGAGAACTCTCCGAGAATCCATACAATACAGGTGGCAGCTGTGGTGCAGGTGCTTGCTTGAAATATTTATCCATTCACCTGTCAGAAAAAAAAGCTCTTAGAAATGCATTTGTTAATTTAATAGCTGTTCCATTTATGTGATCATTGCTAATAAATCAGATAAAAAGAACTTGTTCATAACAACTGCCACCTCCAGATCATCTTAGTAAAAGAATTTTTTGTTTCTTTGTTTGTGAACAAAAAACTGGGCTGGTTATAGTTTTGTAATGATCTATGAGGTACATTGCAACTTCTGAATATATTGTTTTCACACTCTTTGCATTGAAAATAAAGTTCTCCATTGACTCAGGCACAAAAATTTTCATTAGATTTTTAGATTTAACTGATACAACACAATATGCAAAATCAATTTTTTTTAATTTTCTCTCTATTTGATAATGTATATTAGATTTTTCCACTAATTGAAATTTTGGGTTTATTTGCTGTTCCATTATTTGATTGGACTTTTAAGAATTGTTTGTAATTTGCAGCAACATTCTTTGCTGGAACATTTAATTGTTTTTCAGTGGTACAAAACAAGTTTGAATGAACATGATTAGTTCAGAAAGTAGAACAAAGTCAAAAACAAAAATGAAATTACAGAAGTCTGGTGTCTGGTCTGTTTCCTCTATTGATTCAATTAATACTGTGAACACAGAACAAAATTCTGTTATTTAGCTTTCAGCTTTTGTCAATAGCAATAAACTCATATAATGTTTAAAAATTGAAAAACCCTTTTGAGGTTGTACAAAAGATTATAAACAGTGGTACCAAAAAACCATAGATGAAATAAAAAGAAAAAGAGTATTTATTTATGTGCTTGAAAATGTAGAATAATTTGAAACTGCAATTTAAATAACAGCTTACAAATAATGTCATAGTGTTTGATGATCATAACAAAATTGAGTTCTCAGTTGGATGCAGATTTTAATATTTTATTGTTTTTTTTTCTCCTGACAAAGTAATTTTGCATAAAGTAACCATCTGTTCTGTTTTACCAAAAAGATGTCTTCTCTTTTGGTCCAAAGTAAATTCAATAGATATCAAAAATAATTTATCCCTTTTCTTTCATTCCCATTATATATGTAAGCCATTATACTGTAGTTTGCTGTCAAATCATTTTGGTTTCAGATCATGGCTTTAGAAAACATTCTGTGGTTTATTTTATAGTAAGAGTTAAGTAGGAGTAAGAGAGAAAACCAACCATAAACATATCACTTGGTCAGCCTGAAGACTTTCATACATTTACTAAATGAAGTAAGTTCTACCCTAGAAACCACAAGCTTTACTATGGCTCTTGCAGCATTGGCTTCCAGTTTATTAGAAATATTAGGAAGTTTCTGTGTGGTTATTTTTTCCAACCAAATGCTATTGCTGATAGTGTCTGTTGTCCATGCTAGAAAACCTCACCTGAAATATCTTTTTGAAAAGGAAAAAACAGCATTATTGTGCAAGCAATTTTTTTAGATTTTTTATTTCAATCCATAATATTTGCCTTACACCTACTAGTTTGTAATCAACTCAGTTCAATATTGCACTGTTTTCAAAAGGATGCAACATTTTCTCTTTAATGATTCAAAACAAAAACAGTTATTTGCAATGTTTTTGAGTTAGGATAAATATAAAATGTTTAATCTTCCCAATCATCTCTGAAGGATTTCACAATGTGATTTATTAGCATTTCATTAAATGTCTTTTTTACAAACATTCAACCAAATTTGTAATTAAAATTGGCCTTATAAATGTTTGTATTATTTTTTAGTATATGAGAAATAGTCTGAAGAACAACTGTAGGCAAATGATAATTATTGCTATAGGAGGATTTCCCAAAAGTTTTTGTTTTCATCAGTCTCTCTCACAAATTTTTGTATTTTAATGCTTCCAAGACAAGTTTGTAACACAGAGGTTTAAAAAGTATTTGACTTTGTGTGGGAAATCAAAAATTGCCCTCATGTATAAACACAGTCTTTTTAAGTAACAATGATCAATGAAAATTTGAAGTACTATTTTGAAAATGAAAAGAATATCACACAGTTCTCCAGGGTTTTGAGTAACCATTTAGAAAAAGTTTGAGAGTTTGAAACAATAATTGTTAAGTTCTAAAAGAGATGATTGTCCTGGTACCATGTTTACAAAGTATAAGAATTCCTAGCATTCATTTCATATGTTTGATTTATGTGAATTTCAAAATCACGCTGTTTTGGAACGTAAATAGGAGTAAATCAAAGTAAGCTGTTTATTTCCAAAGCTTAACTGAATACACCATAATGGAAAATTTGACTGTATGAACAGCAATTTTTTTAAAAAAAAACAAATTCCAGAATCTTAAATTTTACAATATACAGATGAAATATCCACCACTTTGTACATCAATAATAATTTATATATGGCCTTTTGGGTAACTATTTTCATACAGGTACCAGTTGTATATGGATAAAGTTTAGGACTTGGCTCTTATGAGTTATAGCCATAGGCATAGAAGAGAAATGCCCAAAACCGAAAATAAGAATATGAATGAGATAGTTAAAAATGGCATTCATTGGGAAAGATTAGTTAATAAAAAATTGGCTAATTCAGAAATGAAAATGTGGCAAAAATAATTAAATCTTCACAACTGCAAGAACTGAACATCTGTTGTTCACGAGAATCTTCTTCCTAAGGGTACAAAGTTCAGAATATCGGGACATTTTTTGAAAGTCCTTTATAATTTGCAGACTGTGTTATAGCAGAATAAAGACAAAGTAAAGAGGAATTGTGTTTATGTGTTGTAATAAACAAAGCGCAACATTATCAAACAAAATTGTAGTCACTCTCATACAAATACGTTGGCAGGCGTTTTACAGGCTAATTATTCAATCTAGAAAGGAACGATCACAAACTGAAGAGATTTCCTTAAAATTCAATTGTGCCTGTGCTGTATTGCTAATAAGTTTTAATAAACACACACAGAACAGTTAATTGCATCTGCCAACGGACAGTATCAAATCTATATTGCACATTGTACATAACATTGAAGATATTCTGAAATTTGTTTAGACCTCAGTACCGTGCAATAAAAAATGCGATATTTTGGCAAGCGTAGAGTCACAAGATGGTGACTCTCGTTAAATTACAAATGTTTGATTCTCTAGGGCACAGAACTCGTTCTGATGACCGTGAACAGCCTCATGGATTTGTTGAACAATTTGCATTCTCAGAACGCTTGTCCGAGTTGGGACTACACGTGGACCCTCTGCGCCGAGGTGCGAACTTTCCACCATTTACAGAACTTCATGCAACAACTTTGAAGCCTTTACCAGACGCGTCTTCAGCTTTTAGTGCCCTTGGCTCTGGTAAGTAGCGCTGGCACATTCCCAAAATAACCTTGTTCCGTTAATGATAAAGCCTATTGAGCGAGAATATAGGGTTTTTTGTGAAAGTGAAACCATCCTTTAAAAAGGCATTATTGAAGTATCAGTGGCGTTTGAACTCTTGTTTATCTTATATATCGATATGGCGCTTTTTTAGTAGAATGTTAGTAAGGCAGGTATTTTAATAATGTGTAAACGTAAAATACTAAATAGCAGTTTACATGATCTCACAATCGTTATTATTTTAAAAACCAAAATGATAGAGAAACGATTTAAGTATTAGTTTGAGCGTTTTAAGAAAGAGGGTATTTTAAGCGTTTTATATTAGACTTTATCATTATTAGTTATTTCTAAATGTTTTCATAGTGCTATCGAGAGGAATTTCGTCATTCCGCGACTTCCTCAACTCGACATACTAGTCTTGTGTTCTATTTGTAAACACTTATCAAGTTGAAGAAGTTTATAACGTTTGGAAAAGATTCCAATTCAACTTGAGTTTTTAACCCCTAAAAGTATGGTGGATAATTCTAATAACCTAAAGTTTGAGCGCAAACGTTCTTTCTGTTGAGGAATAAGACTACTACAACAATGACGTGACTTGATTTTATAATCATTACCTGTGCCTGGAAGAGCACGCACCCTTTACTTATACTTAAATGTGTAGCTTCCCCGTTCATAATTCTAAAATCCCACTCGAAAACGCCTTTCGTTTGTCGACAAATAAATTAAGTTATAGTTGTAGTTGTTTTTCATCTTTCCCGGAAGCACAAATTTTACACACTTCAGTTTTGCTCGCGTGGTTGTTATACCCACGCTTTCGCGTCCGTTTTAGCGATGCAGAATTGCTTTTTAGCTCGGACAAAGGAAAAGATCTTTGCGTACGTGCTCCTGGCTGCTTTAAGTACTCAGGTTTTGAGTACGGAAAGATTTCGTCTATTTCGAGGTCATCAGAAAATATTTTAATTTCATTTTAGCTTTGGTGGCAGTAAATGATCTTTAGCCGAAGTGATGATTTATTCAGAAAGTTTAACTCAGACCGTGATAATTCTATGATACAAAGTTTATTGTATTTTTATCTATAAGGGCAATGGTCGCAGAATGGCGTGGAACATGCGCGAAAATTGCGCGATCTAGTTTAAAAAAGAGTAAATTGATACCAGTTCTTAGATAGTTCGAAAGAAACTGCTTCCTTTTTGTTACTCACATTCGTCGGTTTTATTTATATTCATTATAAAAAAAGACAAACTATTATTAGATCATACCCATCGTCTCAAAGCATCTTGATAAAGGAGAATGCTTCCAGACTGTTAGTGTTTAGCAGCTATTTATTTTAAGACCCGCTTAGACCAATATTGCTTTTAACAACGGTTGACTTCTCTAGCAGATATTGTTCGTTTAGAAAGCACAACTGAAAACATTACTCAAACAGCCTTACAGCCCTCCTCCGCCCCTCTCAGCCATAATCTTTGAAATAATTGTCTGGTCCAACAAATCACACTTTTTGTTATCACTGACAAATTCTTTTCCAGTGAAAACTAAACAATGTGATCAGGTTTATTTGTTTGGTCGCCACGTGGCTTGAAAAAGACTCCGACTTAAGATATATGTAAACCAACTGGGTAATAAATCAAATGTAGTCTAGTGACGCCCAAATTGCTTTTAAAATTAATAAAACTGTTTGCTTGAATAAATTGACTGCTTCCCTGTAGCTCCAACATCAATAGAAGATATTGTACTTTTTAAAGCTACACAATTTGTATTGTTATTCATTGATATCTTTGACCATTATGAACGTTCTATTTAAGTGCTAAAAGCTTCGGTTTTTTGTTTCGCCCTAGAGTATCGGTTTTAAACACTCAGTCGTGATAAATAATTTTAAGATTTATAAGAAGCGATTACCAATGAGAATGACAAGACAGACAAGAAATGATGTTCATGAATATTTTGCAAGTTTTCTATGACTTACGTGATTATTATACTGCATAATAAATCTTTTCTGAGCTTCACGAATTCTAGTTTTTTCATTGGAAGGAACTACAAGTTAAACTTGAGCGAAGCCCGAAGAAACTTTCGCTCTAAATCCTTTATTGCTTTAATTTCGAAGATTTTGCGGCGGTAATGTGTTTGGAAAACAAAAATAAATAGATGTTTGTTTATTTTGGAAATTTCAGCATTTTGTTTTATTAAGGGAAAACTTTGTTTTGCTATAACCAGATTTCAGATAGTTCCGTGTCATTATCGCAACCATAGCTGCTTAGAAAGTTTATCAGGGGTCGCGCTAAAAAAAAAATTGAAAAATAGGTTTTTCAAACTTGCGCGGTGTTGGTCGTTTGGGTTTTAAAATTTAGATACAATATCAGAAATTTATGTTGCCACATATCTACACTGTTTAAATTTCATTTCAATAAAAACATTCACCCAAGCATGGTAATCAATATTGTGCATGTTAATTTGAGTCCTAAGTAATATTCAACGGAAGGTGATTGCTTCAAGTAGCATTCTTGTTCGGGAGTAGTTTACGTACTGCAACACATACTAACTTATTTACGTCACTTTTGTTGAGTACTTTTTATGTTTGTCAAGAAGGAAAGTGTTGTGGTAATTTATTGTTACGTGCTGAAAGAACCAACGGGATAGCGGAGACAAATGAGCCTTGTTATAAGTACCTCAATTTAGTGACGTCAGACGATTTTTAAGAGCGTTCATGTTGAGTGGGTTGGAAAAAAAATTACTCAAATCTTGTTCTCTTTGCATTATGTTTGTTGTTCCCGTAATGGATTTAGCGCTTACAGGGCCGACTATTTTCCACTTGCGCTGAGTCATAGAGCTCTTTATATTTAGTTGGCATTTTCTTCAATTGATATTTGATTCAAGTGTCGCAATTCACCGGACGACAGAGATCGCATTTGTCACGAAAAGCCTACCTGCTTATTTGCGGTTTCCTTGCCTTTTAAAAAGATAATTTGTGGTTAAACGATTCATTATTTTTCTCAAAAATGATCGGATAGTCTTAAGTTTAAACTACGAATTGTTAACTCTCCGTTATAAAAATCAAGAATTTTAATATCGGCTCAACCTCTTCTCAAGGATTCTGTACATTGTTGATGTTTTAGAGTCGTATTGAGAACACGAAAGATTAATTACACTTGTGTCTGCTTTCCATATCTGGAATTCATTCGTCTAGCAAAATTAAAAGATTTGTATATATATAATTCCTGACAATTTATTGTTAACTTCTAGCATTTACAAAATATCAGAACGGCTTGGCTATGTTGCAAACAAGTCCAGGTCGTTTTGAATTAGGAGTTGTTTTTTGTTGCGTTGATATTGACAAACAGGAAAGATTCTACGGCTCACTTCCGTTTCTTTCTTTTCGCAGATTCCAATCAAATTCGATCACCATCATGGGGTTTTCACAGCTTATCGGGGTTTTTACCTCCTCACGCCTCAACAGAATCCCCGGCTGTCAATTTGCCGGTGCCCTTGACTGCTCTTCAAAATAACCTCCCGCCCCAAAAGCCTCAAGTGAATATACAAAATGCTGGAGGAGGCGTGCAAGTTCTCTCGCACATTTATTCCGACCCGAGATTCCCGTATCCTTTCCGAACTTCGAATACAACATCGGGTACACCTACGACTGCTGCAACAACTGCGAGCGGGCTGGTGCCGTCCATGAGTCCAATGGGAGGCTGTGCACCTACACATAACATGGAATCCTCGAATGCCATGCTTTCAAATGCATGTCAGCCACTGAACCCTTCAGCTAATCACTCTGGGATGAATAACTCTTTTATGAATAATACCGCCCTTAATAACGGAGTTGTAAATAATGGACTGACCTTCCGACCTCAGCCGTTTATTCCACAGCCAGCCATGACCACACCCAAGGTAAATATGCAATTCAATCAAACTACTACCAACTCAATGTTGGGTCATGCTCTAACCCCACAGTACACAACATGCGCCTCGTTTCCGGTACCGAAGGGTATGCCGCTTATGAGTCAGAACGCGGGCGGCATTGGGTCGAGTGATGCTCGGTTTCCAATGGCGTCTTGTATGAGTTCAGCTGGTGAAACTGTGTTAAGCTCAGTAGGTCAGTACGGCCACTCACCTTCACGGAACGATCTTTCGGGAATGATGTCCATTAAACAAGAACCTATTGCTGCTGGTGTTGCCACATTGAACCATCATCAGGGAGGATTGGATGTCAATTCAAATGGAACTGCGGATTCACCATTATCAGAACGGAACGGTACCTCAACACCTAAGGGAGTATGGAGACCTTATTAGTGTTTACATTGGCCGAGAGTTTTCGTCGAGAAGATCAGTTGCTGGAAAATTATTATTTCAGAAAAGCAAGCTCAATTTAACGTTGGAGCACAAAGTTACTTTTTTAAAGAATACCCTATACAAAGCAAGAAATGATAGCTCTTTTTTTGCCTCCCTACCAATTCGATAGGATGTTACAAATTATTAGAACCCGGTGAAGGTTCATTATCTTCGAAAATATTTTGCGTTCCCAATT
>ERZ1740055.188-NODE-188-length-13514-cov-9.481314_pt1 | contig 13514 bp, 10 predicted proteins | sample MGYA00581747_ERZ1740055 | MGnify/ENA primary metagenome ERZ1740055 (study PRJEB43018, sample SAMN04849739) | marine metagenome | isolation source: floating plastic debris | place: Pacific Ocean | collected 2008-08-28 | study: EMG produced TPA metagenomics assembly...
TTAGGCGTGCGATTGTTAGTACGCCTGCTATTTTCTTCAGTGAAAGGCCTGATAAATCTATGCTTGAATCAGCCAATTTGTTAGCAACATAAATCAAAAACTTACTGTATGGACAGATTTTGATAAAGTTTTTAAAGAAATGTTGGAAATGGTACAAAGAAGCTCTGATTAAATTTATAGCAGTTTGGATCCAGGATTTTTTTAAAGGATTCATTAGCATTGCGAGATAGGAATACTTGCAACTTCTGTATATATTATATCATAATTAGCAATCAGATTGATTAATACAGACAATAGGTCATTGGATTGTGTGAAAGAGTTAATCAGTTCTTCCTTGCGATATTGACAAACTGTCAGCTTACAATTAAGCTAGCAATTTTATAATTATTGTTTCCATATTTTCATGTCTACATGGATTTTGTTTTCCACAACACCGAATTGCCACGTTCAGTTAAACAACTTAGAACAATCAGAATTCTGACATCATTGTGGCAGATTGATATATCATTCCACAATAGAATGTGCGTATAAAATAAATATACCTGACTAAATTGTTGTGTTGGAAGTTGGAATCACAATATGTTTGGCAGAGGTCTGTGCTCTTGGTGTGCTTTTCTAGTTGAAAATGGCTAATTGCTTTTGCAGTGGTGAACACATGGATAACTTGACATCTACAGTGTAGGCTTAAATTTGTGTTACAGCATTCACTTCTAGTTTTGTTTGATCTCAGTATAATTTTTTATTTGTTTTATTCAATCCTGTTTTCTTAATACATTTATTGATCAACTTGTTTTCTATTTAATCTTAGGCTGATAAACTTCTTTCAAGGGATTTTAAAGGAACCTCAGAGAGAGTTATTGAATTATTGCCAGAAGATCGTCAAATACTTTTGTACTCTGCGACATTTCCATTATCAGTGTGTGAATTTAAGGCAAAGCATTTACAAAAACCATATGAAATTAACTTAATGGATGAATTGACGTTAAAAGGTATAACTCAGGTAAGTTTTCAGATACACATTCCTTAACAGTTTTGGTCACCTTTTTTATCTGCTTGCCTTTCACAGCTTGGAGCACTGGGATAGCTATAAAGTATGTTGTGAAATTAATGTTTGTTTACTATCCCTTTAAAGAGAATTGGTTGAACTTAAATCAAGAGCCACTTTTTTCTCTTTGTTCATTCACTGTTTGAAATTGTGTGCTTATTATGCAAAGTAACAAAATCTTGAGGTGTGGAAAGGAACAATCAAGTTGATTTCAATCCTTTGCTTGCCAAATACTTTTAATGTTGTATATTGCAAAAAGTGGCATAAATTCTTTTTCAGTTCAATTTTCCAATTTTGATCCGGGTTTATCCCCGTAAATGGGGGTGGCCAGACTTACCCCACTCTATCAGCAATCTCTCCAACTTCCACCCTCCAACTAGCTCGAATCAATGCATCCTCCTTCTTCAAGCCAACACTCCTGCTCTCCTTCTCCTCTTGCATTTTCCATGTCTTCTTTGGTCATCCTCGCTTCCTCTTTCCCTTCACTTCAAACTCTTTTCTCAAACTCTCAAAATGCTTTTCCCAAAACATGCTCATCATCCCTCCTTAACACATGCCCGTACCATTTCACTCCATTTGCTTTTGCCATCTGAACCACTGTTTCCTTCAGTCCCAACATCTCCATTGGGTCCCCTGTCCTCTTTTTCTCCATCAGTTTGTCCTGGGTATGGCTTTAAACTGCAACCAGTGGTAAGGCTTCAGATTGGAAGATTTGGAGTTGTGGGGAATGTGGAGCTACCCCTTAATTACCATTGCTCCCAGGTCCACTCTTACCCAGAGTGGTAGCACCTGTTAGACAAAGGCTAGGACCACAGCCGATAACTGTGGTTGGCACCAGCAAGGGCATGCGACTATAAAAATCATGCTCCAATAAAACCCTCATGATGACAGTATGAAATTCTTTGTTTCTGAAAATTAGATGTTACTTATTCACCACAAAATGCAGACAATTGAACCTTTAAAAGCTTAGTGTTTTCCATACTGATGATGACTTTAATGTAAAACTGAGTAAAAAAAATCAATTTTTTTATGTTCTTTAAATTTATTCATAGTTCTATGCATTTGTTGAAGAAAGACAGAAGGTGCATTGTCTAAACACTCTTTTTGCAAAGGTTAGTGTTAGTATTAGTGATTTTTTATCATGACAATTTATATGTTATTATTAATACACAGCTCACAGTCAATTCAGTTTTATTAGATTTGGACTTTTCTGTTACAGATGAATTTTTACAAACAAACGAATAAGTAGCTGTAAAACATTACATATTAAATTAAAGTCTTTAAAGTAAATATTACTAGTTGGTAGTGCAGGAGAGGTAGTAAGAGTAACATAAGTTTTCGAGCTAGCCAAAGTTGTTAAGAGTGGACTGGTTGGGAAACTTAACAAACTACAAAGAAGATTACAATGTTTCTAGATTTGTTTCATGTTGTGTGCATGGTCACGGTTAGGATCTTTTGTTCTATGTGTGATGCTTCATTAGTCTTTTGGCTGTTTGCTCATTTACATCTCAAAGCTTTTTGTTATTTGTGCACAGTGAATGACATATTTCAATAGGGAAAAGGAGAACAAAAACATTTAACAAAGAAAGTCATCAATGAAGTTTCCTAACCCGTCGACTCTACTAACTTTGAGCTAGCTAACCTTAGTAAAAATAGACAGAATGGACAAATGCAGTTCAAACACACACAGAAAAGGATAAATATAATAGTTAAAGTTGAACTGTTGCATGCCACACAGTCGAATAGTATCGAGGAATTCTGAAATCCAGTAGTGCCTGACAGTCTTAAAAAATACAACAGGAATGCAAGACCGAAGATAAACATTTAAAAAATCAAAATATGATTCCGAGAAATGGAATTTTGGAGTTTTTCTTCTTCATTTTCAACTGTAAATTATACAAAAGTTGCATTCACTTAAAAATAATAAATGCAAAAATGCAAATTATTTGCGTGCAATTCAAAATAGCCGTGATTCTTTTGACTTGGAGGTGATTAGCAAAGTACCATAGTATTCAACTCTGAGCAGCTGAAGAGAAACAAAATGGCTTCCTGTTTCGCTTCAGGTTCTGTGTAGGATTTTTTTGATAAGTAACTTGCTTAATGATACAATACATTTTGGTAAAGAACTAGTTTTGCGTATCTGAATGAAAATTTAATTTACATTAATGGAAAAATTTTTATTTTGAAATAATGATTGGACAAAATACTTGTGCTAGAGTGATGATTTAAAACATCCAGCAGAGAGTTTGAGCATGATATTTGTCCTTATATTTTAAATTCTTTGTCACATCTAATAACTAATTTTATTGTCTCTGTTACACGATACACCGAAGCATCTTTTTTATTTAATTTGACCACAAAACCAATAAACAAGAAACTACAAATTAATTTGTATGGATTTATGAATTTATTTTGAAGCACCAAAATTAAAATCCATTTCAAATATCTACTCTTGATTAACAAATAATGTTGAAAAATATTCTCACACATACAGCAAAAAGGTGCTAGTAATAAGTACCTCATTGTTTAAAGTGTACAATTTACTATTAAAGATGTACAGAGTTGACTTGTGATTTTTTGTGAAAATTACTGTCATTTTCTGTTATAAACAGTGAAAAATGTATTTAAATCAAATTTCTAACACAGCAAATCAAACTTTTTGAATTTTGTAATTTGCACTGGTATTACAGATTTCTGCTTTGGTATTACATGAAAATTGCTCTGCTCTTGACCAATAAGAATCGAGAAATTTTTGCATGTATGTTATTAATATGGAAAATTATAAGCTATATAAATTTGTCATATATTTATTATTTGACAAACTAAAGCAGCACTGTGTGATTATTTCACCTGTGATTACAGTGCTTTTCTTAATATTGTGTCCTTTTTATTTACAGCTTCAGATTAACCAGTCCATAATCTTCTGCAATTCAGTACAAAGAGTTGAACTATTGGCAAAGAAAATCACTGATGTAGGGTACTCCTGTTACTACATACATGCTCGCATGAGCCAACCACATCGTAACCGGGTGTTTCATGACTTCAGGAATGGTGCTTGTCGCAATCTTGTATGTTCAGGTGAGTGTGACCAAAAAGGTTTTCTACTCTCATTATGTGTGAATGTAAAGGAAACATGGACCAATCAAGCTCAAGGTTTAGAAGATTGAGTTTGTTGTTGCCGCTGACAACAATGAAAGCAGATTCAATTTCAAACTAACGTTTTTAATTGTATCAGATTCAATTTGTACAGTCTTAGCCTCAATATGACATTACATATTCCTAAATGCCTTTGTAGTTCTACACTACTTGCAATTGTGTTTAATGTTGGAGGTGTGAATTCTCACTCTCTCGCAAGTATTTTTGAATATTTAACAAAATATTTAACAACAAAACGAGGCTAAGACTATAAAACGAATCTGCAGTCATTTACATTAGCAGCAACTGGAAATTCCAAACTGGTTTATTGTGTCACTTTAACACTATGGCATTTAGTCTCTACTCTTGAAGTCTGGGGGAACCAGTTCAGGTTTGTTTAGAGTTAATAATATTGTGCTCATCTTTTTAACAAGTTTTAATGGATATCCACTTTGTTTTATTAAGCCAGGAGATTATTTATCATGCCTATGGTTTGACATTTTATTTGTTTTTATCATTTTAATATTTGTTGTTATTATTAGTACTTTATTAATTATTTTTAGATCAGTTGAATCATATTATTTTTGTGGTTACCTCCTTGCGTTTGACAAGGGAAAATGCAATCTTAGTTTCTTGTTGGGCGTCCTGTGGCTAAGCAGAAACGGTTTTAGATATTCATGTAAGAACACCAAAATAGTTGTTCTACATAAACTTTGACATGGATTGCTTAAGAACTCGATTCTTCAAAGCAAAGTTAGTAGAGTCGACTGGTTAGGAAACTTTCTTTGTTATATGCTTGAAATAAGATGTTGATCTTGCACAAATAATAAATGGCTTTGAGTTGTAATGAAGATCCTAACGTTGACAGTGCACACAACATGAAACAAGTTTACTGGGTTACCAAACCAGTCCACTCTAACAACGTTGTTCAAAGGTATGATGCCTTGTGCTGACACCAGCAGGAATGTCACTCCAGTTTCGGTTCACATTATTTTGTTCCTGCTGCATGAGCTGCTAGGCTTGTAAAGGACATAGCATTCAGTTTGAGGTTCAGTTTTATTTCGTGCTTTCATATAGCATAGCTAATCCCAGCACTAGCGGTACAGTTACAAGATCATAATTTACAAGGCCTTGTATCCTCACTCAACTGGACCACCCTTGAAAACCCACGCCTCCTGGCACAAGCTCAATAGTTCTATAAAATCTGTCATAACCTGGTTAACATTTCCTTTCCAGTCGATGTAAAAGAAAATCTCCGGTCTTTAAGAAGCAATCCTCACAAGTCAAATGCAGAGTAACATACTTACTTTCACTTACTCCTTCCTCCCTCGATCAGTACGAACATGGAACTTATTACCTGCCTCTGTAGTTTCTGCCACAAGCTTAAACCAATTTAAGTCCGCCTCAAAGCTCTGTATTAAGAACATCGGAGCACCACATTATCTCATCTCAGGTGACTGTAAACATCTTTCTGACCCCACTCTAGACATTAGCTTTGCTAAACGTTGGGGGACTTTATTTAAGAATTTAAGAAGTGGTATTCATGACTGTTAATAATCTACATAGAGACAATAAAACATGTAAGATCTACATCTTTCTATGTTGGAGGTACAGTATCTGAGTGGTTTGAGTATGTAGCTGACCAAAGCTAGAATCCCACCCTTTAAACAAATTTGCCATCATTTGTCCCAGTGTAAAATTCGTCACACTTTTAGTTTGTAGATAGCCAACTGATGTGCGACTCACCAGTTGGATTTTTAAACGAGGATCATAATCATGACACTGAAAAAACAGTCAGTGACTCTGTCAAGAAGTTATTTTTTAAGTTATTGAGTTATCTGCATTGTTATTTTTCAGATCTGTTCACCCGTGGTATTGATATACAATCCGTCAATGTTGTCATTAACTTTGATTTTCCAAAGAATTCAGAAACATACTTGCATCGCATTGGTCGATCTGGCCGTTTTGGCCATCTTGGTCTTGCAATAAACTTGGTTACTTTTGAAGATCGCTTCAATTTGTATCAAATTGAGCAAGAACTTGGAACTGAAATTAAAGCAATTCCACAATCAATTGACAAGAGACTCTACGTGGCGGAGTCTCATCAAGAGAATGAGGATGAATAAGACAAGCGCAAAGAACTTGGATACAGTAGATCTAAGGTAGTTTCATTTTTTGATTTTCTGACTGTATCGCTTTAAATTAGATCAGGAAACAGGAGGTAGTTGATTAGAAAAGATACTTATCACAGCAACATGGCAGATAAAAAGGTTTATCATTTTCAGGAAGTAGTTTTATTGAGAGCTTGAGAGTTCTGAATTTCCTGTCGTTCTTGATGATGCAAGTTACAGTAGCTATTGTCCTCGAGGAAGGTGAAGATACTATATTTTCTTTTTTTATTCTGGTCTTTCGGCCAGGCACTTACAAGAGTTGGCTTTAGTGACGTAACAATACTTGTTATTATGAAAATCTGTTGTTTAAAAATTGAATGGTATCTCTAAACTACCTTCACACTTATGTATATAAGCCATGCTGAAAATTTGTCTTAAACTAATCGGGTTTTTTTTCAACTTAAGGAGACATTTTCATGCTTAGTTTAGGTGTAAGCAAAGAGTTGACATATAGTCGGAATCTTAGATAACTGTGCTGCCAGTGGGATGAGTCTGCTAATGCTATGTACATATCACAGTAGTGTATATAGATATACATAGTGCATAGTAGCTGAAGGCCGTGTGTTTCCCTGATATTCAGGGTTTATGTGTTGTCTGTGTGGGCTGTAGAAGTAGTTTAGTGTTTAAGGTAATGGGGTTAGTATTTGAACAAGTGTGCTTTGGTGCCAAAAAGGTTTTCTCTATCAATGTGAAAAAACACTTCAAAAGTGACGGAACATTTAAATTGTGTGAAATTTATTGTTTTCTTTTTTTTTTTTTTCGTTTTCACTGTTGTAATCCTTGAATAAAAAAGCCATTTGAATACTGTCGCTCGAAAACTTTCCTTTTACTTTTTCCTGTATATGGAGAAATTAGGAATTGTTTATTAGTTTTAGTTCTTGGTGAAAATATCTATTAGTTTTATAGTTTGCTTTACATCTGCATCAAAGCACGTAAGTTCGTGTTCTATAGTTTAAGTTCGGTGTCCCTGCTCAATATTGTGTCTGTTACAAACCAATCATTCCTTCCGTGGCACTGTATTTTAATAAACCATGTAAATAAATTGTGACATAGAGATGATTCCTAATTATGCTAACAAAGTTCTATGTTAAATTTCCACTTCCATTTGTAAACTGGCAGTTTGGCCGTGTTGCATATAAACACGCAGTTGATTGACACATTGATGCAACATACAAGACTGAGCTAAGATTTGATCTTTGGGGATATATGCAAGTCGGGTTTTTTCTTTGCATTCTGTTAAGAATTTGACCAGTGTTTATTTGAACGTCAAGTGAGTGTTTGCAGATATGTGGAGCTCAAGTTAGAATTTGATCAAATTGGCTGTTACTAGTTTCTTAAATTGAAAGAGAGTGTACGAGTTTGACTATTAGAAACTGACAGTTCAATTTTGATCTGATTGGCATGATTTTGGACATCGGGAGCTCACTGGCCTTAGCATATCTCTAGAGAAGAAACGAATTGCCATCATTTTTGCAAATATGGTTACCCATTGCACTGTGATAGCAAGTGCATCAAAGCAAGTGGGAAAGTAAGAACTTCCAATTCTGCATAATTAAGATTATTTATTTGTAGTGAAATGTACATAATGTAAATAGATAGAACTATAAGTTGAACAAAGTTTATTTTCAATGCAAAAGTAAGAAAGATTACACTTCAATTAAACTTTGCCAAGAGCTATCTGCTCATGTGAGAACTTTAATATTCGATTGGACGAAAAAGATTTACAACAAATTCCACGGTTACAAACGTTGAGATTTTGTGGTGTTAAAAAATCTTATTGGGCTCTGATTAGTTCAAGTTAAATGTTATAAACAGAGTCTAGAATGAAACCCGTAGTCTCGGGATTTTTCACTATATTCTTTTATTTTGAACTCTGTTTTTGGCAAGTTTGAGCTTTTTATAAGTATTCTGCCCTAATGTTTGAGTTACATCAGCTGGTCATCTTCAAGGTGCAGCTTCCGTAACAGTAACCAGATGACAGTTTTGTTTAAAACGTGCTGCATCTTGGCCGAATACTGTTCTTAGATCTCGAAAGTTTAGGCAGTTTTTACAGCAGACTACGGCATAACCGACAAATTTGTCAAGATTTTAATATTGTAATCACTCAAGTGATACTGGGAGTTTTTGTTAATCTTTTTCTCTAGTCTTGGTTACTCGATTTTAATAATTCTGTAATTGAACAGATTAGTCTCTCAGGCTTTTATAAATAACAGTGTGTACTGATGTGAGTCGAGGCGAACTGGGTTATTACCAAAGGAGAGAGTTTGTCCATCATAAGGAAAAAATGTTTCCTTAATGTGCGAAGCTAAAGCACTAATCATAAAATTAAATTTCCTCTTCTTTGAAGCATAACAACCTAAGATAATTCCCAATGTTCAAATATGTTATTCTAAAGTATTTCTTTTCTTCATCTCGAAAGCATTTGATAATTATAAGAAATAAAAATCTCTTGATATGAGCTAAGTACAAACAATAGACAGATGCAAGTTAATTGGTTAGGAATCCAGTTAACGAGAAGCAATATTTTAGATTAATATTAATTTTATAGCTAGTGGATTTTGTCAGCTTCTCTCTCTTCCAGTGGTTGTAGTACAGTCAAAACTATCCAATGTTTTTTAAAAATTATCTGTCGGCTCCACTAGAAAAATACGTTTAAAAATGATACCAGCTGTTGTTTAAGGTACACTTGACCCACAATATGTCGATTATCCTTCACAACATGGTGGGGAGGTGTACAAACTGTCTCACGTGTATTCCATTAAGGCGCAAGTTTCGATTGAACATCCATTTATTAATTAATCAAATAACTAAATCATTTGCTACTGATAATTTCCATGTATGGAGTTATTTTGATGTTTTCTTTCAAGAAGCTAAAACTAAAATTGAGCCTATTCAAATACACCTACTTTTGTGAGACCAGATTATTACACTAACAAAATGCGTTTGCTCAAAGTAGCATTTTTATCGATTAGTAGACGAAAAGGAGATCTAGGAAGGTATACTAATATCTTGTTTAGATAGGCAATTATATTATATGAATTGTACTAAATATTGCAAAGAAAGATTTTGTTTCCAGTTATGAAACAAGTTTAAATAAGTGAAAGGAGTAGACGTTTGTTTTTATATCAATTTAAGTTTAGTTTCTTATATTATCTTATAATAACTATAACTACAATTTTTTTGTCGGCACATCTCTTGACTACTTTTACTTTCTTCATATAACATAGTTTTGCATATCGATTCAGAGATAAACGTACAAAGATAATTCGTGTACCATTTTGTTATTTGGCAACTTTTTTCCTTCTGAAAGAACTCCATCACCAATTTTCGTTGTGAGCTTAGATGTTGCCATATTAAGATTTGTAGAAAACAAAGAAATAACTTAGTTATTTTTGTAAGAAAACTCATTTTACAAGAAAATAAGATTGCGCATGCACTGATCAAAAAAGTAACGTCGAAGTTTCAGTGTGCCATCTTTTTATATTTAGAAAGTGTGCTTTCATTTCTAGTACATGTACAGTAATATTCGTGTCGAGGGGAAACTGGTTTTATGGTTTCTTGTTGTCTCCTGCTTGTGGAGACTGAGTTTTGAAATGATTTGCCCACACTAAGATGGAACAACTGGAACTTCAACTGAACTTGCGGACCCAAAACTGGGGAAAGGATTTTTTTTTTCTTTCTCTTCTATTATGCATACCCCGTTTTGAAAAGTAAGAGCCAACAAGAAATTTCTCGCTCTTGGTTTTAAAGAGTTGTTGCTAAAATTTAGGTTGTTGGTAGGCTTGGTTGGTGATTGTATGTTTTAAAGGTGCTTCTCTAATAATTTTGTCTTTCCCCAGTTTTGAATTATTTTGAACCAAACGATATAAATTTTCTTCCATTAACTGTTTCTCCTAGCAGTATTTCTGACAAGACTTCTCAGAAACCAGGTTTCTGATAAAACTAGAGGTAAACTAAGTTATCATCTATGGAAGAAAAATTATTCTATTGTGATTTGGCAACTCGAACTTCAATATGTTCCTTTCATTTATTTTAAATCTGTCCTGGGGGGACACTGACAAGTTGCTGTTTGAGTTGCCAATATCACCGGGGCGTCCAGAAGTGTCGTTAAAATTCTTTTATTGGCACTTCTGTCCCAATAAAAAACACTAATGTTTAGACGTTGCTGCACTTGTGGCCGTTTTAAAGCAAAAAGGAAACCTTCCCTACGGCTAGAAAGTAGTGTTGGATTAGTCAGGGGGTGGTAGGGTTAGGTTGTATTAAGAAGCTTTAATAATTTTAGGGTATTTTTTTGTTTAAAATTCTAAGTTTTCGTTATTTTTCTGGCATCGTTACGTTTCAATTAATAATGTTGTTTTATAGTGAGAAACGAGTTTCAGATATCTTCTTTTGTAAGATGCCATATGCTGCTTAATTTGTTAATGTTCTGTTTAAAAACCATTGAAGAGGCTAATGCTTGAAGTTAAAGTAGAAACTTGATTCAAAAGTTAGCCAAATGTTTCCCTTAAGATACTAAGTAGGAAAACTTGAAAGAAAAATTTATGATCTGATATTTTAAGATGTTTTGCATTGACCTCTTCAGTTTTGCATTTTCTAGTGCGTGTTTTTTTTTTGTTTTTTGTTGGTTTTTTTTCACTTTAATGACCCAGGATAAGTGTGCATTGCACAGTATGTTTTGATTATGAAGGGGGTATGTCAGCTGTGTAGTGATTAATTTTGTTTTTAACATGTAACTGATAACAATTGCAACAGTAAATAATTCTTGCTGCTAATTGAAACTATTGTAGATTAGTATTCGATGAAATTCCGAGTCATTGATACTTTATTTAGGTTAAAATTAATTTCATAAAAATATTGTATTTAACAAAGTTTCTCAGAAGTTTGTCATTTGAAAGTTAAATTTGTATGTCTTTCGTTTTTTTATTCTTTTACTCAGTTCTTAACTAAACATTTGTATTGTCTGTGTTTTGGATTCAAGAAAATTTATGTAAATTTATTTTCCGTTTACAGACGGTATGTTTTACATCTAAACTTGTTGAATACCATCTTTTCTTTGTAATGTTCTCGAATTACTAAAAGTCTTGCTTAGTTTGTGTTTTAATGTTGTAATAAATGTTTTTTATGTGAAAAGATGTCTTCAAGCTGTCTTCAGTTAACTTCAGTTGTTTGTTTAACCATGGCAAGACTTCCTTTCCATGACAAAAGGCCAAGGGGAAAATATACATTCACAACATGGAAATTTGTGATTAGCAACTTGGAACTCCAAACAAGTCTATTATACCTCCACAAAAATATCTTTATGTTAACTGAAGTTGACTGAAGAGTAGCTTGAAACTTGAGATAAAAGATCTAAAGTGCAGTGTTTTTATCTCCTGGCAAGTTACATTTATCATTGTATAGATAATGGTTTGTTTAAGAAGGAAATAAAAACATTGTCAACGAGTAAAAAATAGCTTCCCGCATTGTGTTATTGGTTGCTTACGAGAGACTCAAACATGGAATATTTTTGATACGATCTCTGGAAAGTAAGTCCCTGTCAAGATGTTTCTTGGGGATTCGAGTTGTTCAAAAGTGGATTAGCACAAAATTAATGCTACTTTGAAAGATAATTTTCCTGTCTGGAAAGCTTGTCGATGATTTCAATATTGAGTTTTAGAACAATGAAAACAGTTCTTATCTAAGATTAGAACAAAAAGCTCTGACCAATAACCAAAGTGAACAACTTTAAAAATGAGCAAAGACAAATATTTAACTAGGTTTAAAACTTGAGGAGGTTTATCAGACAAACGAAGTGATATAATCTTAAAGTGGTTTTGGTGAAGTTCATATGTTTTTTGTTTTTACCATAAACTGGGGCTTCTAACAAAGTAGAAACTGCAAATAGAGATCTCGGCCTTAAAATTCTAAAGCCCAACAGTGGTCGGTGGTTTAATTCTAGGCTCAAAGTGCTAATCGACTTTTGAAAAACTGTCCTGATATTAGGTTTTTAAAGCAATAGGAAAGTAGGTTGGAAAATACTTGATTATTATACAAAGTTTGTTATACAGAGATAGTCAAGCTAGTTGCTAGACTAGGGAAGTCGCCTCGTTTACAAGTATTATTCACAAGGAAACTCGTTATCAAAATCAGCACCAGTTGTGCTTTGCCAACCTTGTGGTGCTCGGTTGTTTCCCATTAAACATTACACTTACAGGACGTTTTTCCATTGTGTTAGAGTTAATTAAAAGAAATGCAATTTCCTTCTTTTAAAAAGGCAGATTTAAAGTTTACAAGGAGGAATTGTTCAAACTTATTGCTGAGTTGCCAAGTTAAAGAATATCTTTTCCTAGCCTCACTTGCGATTTATAGTCTGTGCTTTTAGAAATTATTTAAAACATCAATATTCAATGAGCGTATCTTAGTTGTTGAGTCTTGCAAGTTTGATGACACAATAAAGGTGAAAATCTCGTGAAGTTTAATAGTATTGACTGTGTTACTTGCGCTGTGCGAACATTAAAATGGGCCGTACTTCGTGTACAAGACACAGATTCAGACAAGCTTTGTGATTGGCTGAGTTAAGGTTGGGGTGAGCTTTATCTTTTCTTTGATTGGCCCAAACGATTTGTGTCCTATACACGAAGTCAATGCCATTAAAATTGATTTCATGGTTTGTATGCGACCCGATAGTCCTAGAAAATCTTATATTTTTTCTAGAGCACTGAAATTCCTGGCGTTTTTAATTCCTAAAAAATCTTATATTTTTCCAAAAACCCTGGCATTTTTAAGTTCTAGAAAACCCTTATATTTTTCCAAGAAAACCCAGAATTCCGGGCGTTTTAAAGTCCTCAAAAATTCTTAAATTTTTCCAGGAGCTCCTGGAATTCCAAGCTTTTTTTAAGTCCTATAAAATCCTTATATATTTCCTAGAGCACTGAAAACTCTTTCGCTTTCCAAATCGAGTCCTAAAACATCCCAGAAAGCCAAACATGTTTCATGCCAGTTAAGGAGGGCTAGGGTCTCCCTAAAAAGAGGGTATATACTTGCTTGTTAGGGAGACAATGCAGGGACGGATCCAGAACTTTTGAAAAGGGGGGCACCTTACGGATTAGCCTTTTGAAGGAAGGGGGGAGCACCATTCAGATTCTGGTGTTTATTAAAGGGTTATTTTAAAAAACAGATCACGA
>ERZ1740055.189-NODE-189-length-13506-cov-8.560330_pt1 | contig 13506 bp, 5 predicted proteins | sample MGYA00581747_ERZ1740055 | MGnify/ENA primary metagenome ERZ1740055 (study PRJEB43018, sample SAMN04849739) | marine metagenome | isolation source: floating plastic debris | place: Pacific Ocean | collected 2008-08-28 | study: EMG produced TPA metagenomics assembly...
TATCGGAAGAAGCAACGCCTCATCATTAAGTGAACGATGGTTGACGTTCATCCGGCGTCAGACAATGGACGTGTGCCCGAAAGAAAGAAACAAACTCTTCCAAATATAACTTTAAGCTTTCTAGCCTTCCCATTCTGAAGACACTGTCACAAACGGTGGACGAAAACAGTGTAGGAAAGAAAAGGAAAAACTTTCATCCCTCCTTCCTTGTTGTGAGTTTGTGTGAATGGCTTGAACTTGTTTATCGAACGGACTAAGTTAAATGCCATGTTTATCTTCCAAACTTTTATTTCAAAACGTCGATGCAAAACTCTAACCGGGAACAGAGCATCCATTATGTCTGATGAGCACAAGCGACTAATTCGAAATGTTTTTTCTTTGCTTCAATATTAAGAATGTACGTAAACAGTATTTTATAAAGGTTTGTTTCTAAAATCATACAATAAATGATTCACGATAACTTATATACGCAGTGCAACTCCCAATTCTGAAAAGAAAAGTATAAAACATTGCAATGTTTAATTGCTTTTATTACAAAACACAACCTTAGCAACTTTAAAATCCTTTTTCGCTTGACCGGCACCCGGATTTTCGGGCGGTTGATCTAAAATTTTTACCGCCAAACTTTAAACCAATCAGCGACGATCGGCGGTGTAATTGTTCGTGATCATTTAGTAACTTCTAACTGCAAGTAGATGTCCGCTAGAACGATAGGCATTTTAGGCCATGCATTTACATTTATCAGCAGTATAATTCTTTCAAAACTTGGGCAAATTAGTTTAAAATTTCTAGTACATAAGCGATTTGGGATCTGTTCCAACAGATCTGACTTTGAAATTTTTATGAACATTTACAGTAATTTGCATGGGGAAATACGAGCTTCAATAATTCTTTGAAAATTAGTCCAAAATAGCTTTGAATAGCTAGAAATTATATGATTTATACGCGATTTACGATCTGTTAAATAAAGTTTTTATTTGAATCAAATTTCAGCACAATAATAAATGATTCAACAAAACGTTTTCGGCCACCATACCATACAAGTTTTATATTACAGCAACAATTTTTGAACTTTAAAGCAATATTAATGCTACGGTAGTACATAATGGTCAATACCTTATTTCATATCCCTTAGCTTTTATCTCACTGTCTCATATTATATTCTAAGCTTCAGCTCGCAGCTTTTCGCTTTCTTTTAGAAACATCTATCTTTGTTGTTTAATTGTCAAATTGATACTTAAGTTTTCTTTATCAATTTTGAGGGTCCCCGTGGAGATCGTGGCCAGCAAGGCAATACAGGGCCTAAAGGTCCAAAGGGAGAACAGGTACAGTATTGAGGCTTTCCTTGTGCTGATAGTGTGTACAGTGTATGCAGTGATGTTATGAATGATCGTCGCAGTTATATGCACTACTGAAAGGGGCTATGTCACGATATTATAGCATTTTTTTAAAGTCCAAGTATGTCTTTTCCTCAACTAAATTCCAAAAATAATGGTCCAGGTTTTTATACTTAAGACTAAATTATGACGTTTGTTCTGTTTCCTGTCATTTGTTTTGTTACTTATACCTTATTAATTCTCGTTTAAGATCTTGAGATTTTTCATATCTATCTTATAGTCTATTTTATTAGGTAGCCTAAAATTATAAGCCTAATGGTTTGACCTTTCTATTTCTAAAACTTTTGTAATTGTAAAAACAAATGTGCGTGTAATAAAGTTTATTGATTGATTGATTGATTGAGTTGTTGCCGAGAATGGAAATGGATCGAAATTTGGAAAATTTAGGCGAAACTTATCAAGTTTTGATGTTATCTCATCAAAAAAATACCAAAAAACCTATTATGGGTCGCACTATCTTAAAAACATTTCATTAGATGTCTACCTTACAGTTTATCGGGAATATTTTGTGTTTAAGTAAAACCACTAAGTAACGATTTTAACGAAATATTGACCCAAAACAACAAAATCGTAGTGATATAGCTCCTTAAGCTTTACAGTACTTGAGATATCAAAGAATGAAGGCTCTGTTCAACTTATTATCAGGCCAAACAAAGATCTAAAACAAGTCCTAATAAAAACGTTTCAGTATTAGCGTAATATTTAAAATGAATTTATAAACCTTACAGTACTATGGTTTTATTTGAATATTGTTCTTTGTTTACTAGCACTTTGTAACTGGGTGTTTGGGAAAGAAAAACCCAATATAAAACTGCCATAGCAAATCAAGAATATAACTTGTTTTAGTTTTTGCGAGAGACATTACCATTTTGATGGAAAGGTCTTCATTTTTCAGATCCAGAAAACAATTGCAATAACAATAAAATTTAGAAAAAATCAAATAGCAGATTAAAAACCTGATCATGTCATATGCTTTAGAACGTCGACTTTTTCACTGCAGACGGTATTTTTGAATTACTGAGGGTCTGGATCCAGAAAACAAAGACCTTCACAAAACATTTAAATTCACATAAAAATTTAATAAATTATCGTAATAGCGCATTGTAGTTACCCATACCATAAATAACAAGGGGCTACAGGTAACCTTTACTCGGGCCGTGTTTAGAAAATAATGTGAAAGATGCAGGATATATATTGAGTACAGGAAAGTCTGGCGTAACCCGTATTAAACAGAAATCCATGACAATATACTAATTTAAATAAGAAATGTAGGCTCTGTAGGAATAAAATTATTTATAAAAGATGAGAAGGCTCATATGCATCTCTTTTTATGAAATAATTTGGATAGGTACGTGCGTTTTGATTGGTTAACAAGTGTATTTCCATAGTGCTATGAAACACAAAAATAATGTGACAAATATAGTTGGCTGTCTGCAAGTTGTAAGAATTTACAGTTTAAACGAAAAGTAATAATTTCGCAAAATAGATAAATCATGTTCTCCGTACTTTTATCCTTTGTAGCCTGGTAAAAACCTCGGCAAAATTTGTGAGAATCCTCGAGTAAGTGAAAATGCTCGACTGCATTTCGAGTTTTCACTGATCTGCTCTCGAATTCTCCCAAACGTTCGCCTCGGTTTTCACCAGGCTATGAAAGCACGGAGAACATGTTTTATATTTTTAAATCACAGTCAAGAAAAACTATTTGTATTTGTGTGTGTTTCTTGACTAAAAACGTTGATATAGACGAACGGTGACGAAATTTTGTTTGCAATGACATTGGAACGGTAGAAAAATGTGCTCATATTATCAGCAATTTATTTTTCACGAACTGTTTCGTTGACTGCAAACATTTGAGTTTTCATTGGCCTAACCTTTAATGTAACAGCTTGGATATCTTTTTGTTGCCCATATTGATTCATTTTATCCTTTATGATAGAACATCATTCTTTTAAAATCTTGTTCCTTCAAAGTTTAAATTAGAACTTTTTGTCTGAAAATAAATAGGGTTCAGCTGGATTTCCAGGAGTGAAAGGGCAAAAGGTAAGTTTTTGCCTGAAGAGGTATCTTTAGAATACTTTGAGGCAACCTAAAAGCTTTAACATAAATGTATATATATGTATGTATATGTATGTGGACGTATAAAATAAATATGTATGTGTACGTATAATATAAATAATATATATATATACACAGATGTATAGAAGGTTAAAAAAATACACAAACGGACTACATTATCATCTCGGCAACGCTGTGAGCTCGTGACTAGAGTTTTTTCTGTCCCTGGTATCTTCCAAGCAATACGGAAAATCTTTTACAGAACATTCCTTAGTATTCCTTGGTATCAGGTGGCGATGATCATGTTCACATGCGAAATCTGGAAGAATATTTGAAACGTCTTGCTGAAGCTGGATTGCGATTAATGAAAGGAAAGTGTGTGTTAATGGAATCTCAAGTAACATACCTGGATCACCGACCCATGGAGGATAAAGTGAATGCCATCACCAATGCACCACCTCCGAAGAATCTGTCAGAGCTCAAGTCTTACCGCCCGGCCATGGTCAATTATTAGCAGAAATTCCTGCCAAATTTGTCAAGCGTGTTAGCCCCACTTATTTTTTATTGAGCTTCGCCATTAATTTACAAAGAAAAAAACTGAAACAAAATAATAAAAACACTGTTTGTCAGGGTCACCACAACAGCTTGCGCCCATCACTGTTGGCCCGAAATTTAAAAGTTTTAGTACTAGTTGGCATTGGGGAAAAGAACAGCAGCAGGCCGTTGAACAATCTAAGTCATTTATCTAGTTTTCAAAACTATTGGTCTACTATGATGACAAAAAGGAACTGACTTTGGCATGTGATGCTTCCAATAATTTTACCTTTTATTTTTATTCTCTCACACGTTCCATTAGTTAGTCAACAAATGATTTCCTATATATGCACCTTTTATAACTCAGATGTTTTATCTTCACTCCACCAAAGGTCTAACGAAGAAATGCCAGTGTTTTTTTTTCTTTTCCGTAGTGTAAAACTTAAATTTGTTTTTCAACAACTGTTTCTTTTGAAACATCGACGAAGTTTATAATCATCATCACATACAAATACTCGGTCCTTGTTACGTGTTTCAGAAACAAATAAATAAATACTTGTGGACAACTTCCTGAACAGGGGCTTTTTATTGTCATTTTATAGTTCACTTGTTTTGCAATATTCATCTCAAAAACTTAATATTTTTTGTCATTTTTAAGGGTGAAATGGGAATCCAAGTGGTTGGCAAGAGAGGAGAAAAGGGAGATCGAGGACTAAAGGGTGAACCAGGCAAGAATTACAATGGATCATTTGCAGGTGGAAAAGGAACAATAATAAAGGTTTACTATTAACACTTTACATTTTCACTCATTTTCACCTTCTTTTTTCAATATGAAATAAAATACTTTTAAATTTTGAACTACATATCAAATAAATTATACATAGGAAAAGAGAAAAAAACTAGCAGTTTGCATCCTTGCAACACAGGAGATCACAAGTCAGCTGATTATCAACGAAGGGATATCTAAACATACTATAAAGCCATTGATTTTGTGCCAAGACAGATATCAGTCACAACACGATCATGTGAATCCAGAATATATGGCCACTAAACATTGTAAGAACAAAAACCTAACTTTTCTGTTGTATAAACATGGTTGGCTAATGTCAAAGATAGTTTTCTTCTATTGGGATGAACTGACAGTTTTTAATGCTTGAGGGTAAAAAGCATTTTATTCACATCATTCTGGGCAAGTCGATTTTGTTACTATGTTACTACCGTTCCACGGTCATTCAGTTATCAAGTGCAGAGTTTTATAAAAACACATAAAAGAATAAAATTAATGTCCTCTTGGAAAACTGTGAGTTATAGCTCCACTATCATAATTTACACTATATTCAAAAACAATCCAGTGTTTTCCCATTCTAAGGACAGTTGTTTCTCGATTCAGAAAATTAATTAATTGAGGGTAAACGGAACTACTCATCAAGGAATGAGTTGATGCCTTTTTAAGGAGCTCACAGGGTTACAAACAAAAATCCCTATTGTTTTGCAAAATTAAATTCAGATCGAAAATAAAGCAAACATTTTTGAACCCTATACATCCAACACTAATATATGAAATAAAGCTACTTAGAAAATTCTTGTTAAAAAGTTTATGTTTCCTTGGGATTTCTGGTTGGACTCAATGGAGACAAGGGTGCGACAGGTGAAAAGGGTAGAGATGGATTGCCAGGTGATGCTGGTCTTCCAGGACAAAAAGTAGGTTTCGTCACAGAATTAACATCTAAAGTTATAATTGTAGGACATGTAAAAAAGTCACAGAAAAAATCTTTGCATCTCTGCAGTATTAGGAAATGGTACTAATTTATAGAAATATATTAGCTGTATAACTGCTTTAAGGACAAAACTGACTTGCTTACAGATGAAAACTAAAACAATAACTCTTCGCAATAAAATACAGATTTGTCACTCCTAGATAAAATAATGCAATAGTTACCATTAAACTGCATTGCATTTAAAGCAAAAATATTAAAAATTTCTCCAGATATCTTAATTACAGTACAGTCTGGAGGTAATTTAACCCGCCTCGAAAGTCATCGTGTTATTATCGGATCAGTGCGTCGAGAGGCTTAAGAGGCAATTTTTAACTAGGTAGTTTAATCCAATAGACTCTTGAGTGATACACAATAACTCAAGACATCGAGAAATCTTTGAGGTAAAACAAATTTTTAAAGAAATGTCAATCATTCTTGATGTCGACAGCAAATTGTACAATTTACAAAGACCACAAGGTAATTTTGTGTGAAGAATAGATAAATTAGAAGGGCGACACAATTTTTGGCAAGATAAGAAACCTGCTAGGTGAAGTGTAGAAAATATTTGTTGTTCAGTAGTCTCCGGTTATCTGGAACTCTCAGGGAAAACAGGATGAGTTTGAGATAACCGGGGTTCGAATTATACAATCTTCATGTATTACAGCGTTTTATACTTAAATTTATTTTGCATTTGTAGTGCATGTAGCACAAGATCTGGTTATTTTCCTTTCAAGTTATTCATTTCTTCGACTGAACCTTAAAGGTAACTTGAAGCCACGATAATGGGCACTGTGGCCACGCTGCTTGCGGGCTTTACCCCTTAAAACTACGATAAAAATAGTGAGCATGAATGCCCATTATCGTGGCTTCAAAGTAGCTACTAGCACTTTTGTACTATCTGTACTTGACTTTGATCTTCGTAGCTACATCCCACAAGCATTGCGCTTTCCTTGAACCTTTAAGGGTCGTCTTCATCATTTTGAGCAGACATTTGCACTTCCTGCGTAATGCATCTTTGAAACAGTTTCCCACTTCAGAAACTATAGCTCAAGCGACAACAAGTACGTTAATCGAGTCTAGAATATTTAGGTCTTGCTGGTGCTTCTTTGCATCAATCGCTCTTAATCACACCCTGATCCATAGGCTGTGTCAAGTGTTGTTTGTACTGTAAACTATCCACATGTGGATGGACTGTCAAGCTATCAGTTTTGAGGGCAATTATCTCAATCTTCTGATTTTTTTTTTCAACATAAATTTTCTGACCTACTCACGAACCTATTTTTCAAAAAAATTACTGTCCATTCAACCCTTTTTGGGGGAACAGTACCTGCGTGGCAAGTGCTTAATTCCTTTAAAACATCGGGATTTTGCTGATATTCCGATAGGAAACAGTAATTTGTTACAATTTGCATTAGTAGCTGTTAGGCTAGTTAACCTGACTTTGCTATGTTTTCTGCCAACACATTTTAAGTGCAGCAATTTTGTTTTTTGATTACAAAAATGAGCGATATTACACTACGTTTCGAAATCATCTTGACTTCATTTTAAAGTGATAAATGTAACGGTCGGTTTTAAAGAAATGTCAGGGAAAGCTTGACTGCATGTCTAATCTGCGAAATGTTTTTCATCCATGGGAGGAAACCAAAGTTGAACACACAGTCAGACTCAATTCGCGCGAAAGTATTTGTTTAGAATATTTTATTGTGCGCGCGCTAATTCGTTGGCTCAAATTAAATTAAATTTAGATTAAACTTGAAACGACAGTTATATTTATCACTTTTGAAAATGAAGTCAAGATGAATTCAAAAGGTCAGGTAATGTTACTTATTTTTATAAGAATCAAATGTATTTCAAAAGTTTTCTTCAGTAGTATATTCGTCAACAATTTTTAAATTGAAAATAAATTAAAAATTGAATTGAAATAGAATAAATTATAATTGATATTGAACAATAGTAAAAAAGAAATAAGTGAAAATTGTAAGGGAAGTTTTAAGTTAATAACTGAATAAATGTAAATAGTTTTTTCAATTTTGAGTTCGGTTTGAGTCGAGCCTTGAGATAGAAGTGAAACAACCGGAGGGACTTTAAAGAACGACATTTATCAGAAGCAGCAAGATGTTTGTGAATTTGACAGGCTTTTTCCCTTGTAAGTGGCGCGTTCAAACGTGTATAAGGTGTCGGTATGTCTCACCAACCTAGCAGGCGTTACATCTTGAACACGAAAATTTATAAACTACGCGTGAGCATAGACAACAAGGGATTGGGTCTTTTAAACTGAGCCAAGTGCCAATTTTAAAAGTACTGTATACTATTTTAACCTTTAAATCGTTACAATAAAATTTACTAATACGCTGAATGCGTTTACTAGTTTTTCTAAAGAAAATACTACTGTACGAAAGTTTGAAATAACTGGTAGAACCTTTTTCTGTGGTGGGTTTAGGTTTTGACGATTTGTCATGATTTTTTTTTTAAATTAGTACAATACAAGTTTCTGTTAGGTATGACAGTGAGTTTCTTAACATCTTGATGAAAGCCGCGCCAGGTATTATTAATCTCAAACAGTTCTACCAATAAGGGATATTACAATTCCTAGTTAATAAGCTTGTGAAAGTATTTTGATTATAAAGTTTAGTGATAACTGATTGTTGATTGTTATCTATGTCTTCATCTAGAAAAGATAGACAGCGGTAACTTTGTGTTTTCCTTAATAATATTTATAATAACATGTTGTGACATGATGAAATTGAAAAGTACATTGAGATCAGAATTCAGAATTGAATGGGCAAAAGACGTCATCCACACAACTGCCATAAAGTATAATTTCACTAGAATAAAAAAATTCCTAAGACAATTGTTTTCAAAGTGAACCATAAATAAGCGTCCATCATGGCATAAATGTTTGGTAGATATTAAAGTGAATGAAACTGAGGTAAATTTTTAGAGTTTACGTAGTCTCTTTTATCCTCTGTTTGAATAAATTATAAGGATTGGAGTGTTTTTTTCCCCCCGTCTTTAATTTTTTTTGTTAGTTGGAAGATTGGAGTGTGTATTTTTGAGTTGATTATAATATAACAATGGTCAGTCTTTTTTGGGTTTTCAGTTATCTAAAATCCCACTAGTTATTAATTTCCTCTAAAGAACACAACGTTGACAGGTATGCAATTTTTGGTTTTTGTTAAATAAGGTTTAGCAGTTTAGTGATTAACCCTTTCTTGAACTCCTTGCTAAGTACTTTGTTGCTATAATTGTCACCAGGGAGAGAAAGGAGATCTTGGAATGCAAGGCCCCGATGGAGTGACAGGGCCGCAGGGTACAAAGGTACTAGTCTCATCAAATATTACTCTACTAGTGGACTATATAGTGCGAATGCTGCATTCTGAATAGTTACTCTACTAGGAAACTATATTCATATTCCTCCAGTAGTGAAAAAAAAACAAAGTTTCTTTCTTGAATAGAAACTGTCCAGTAATAATGCAATTTATTCTGGCTAGTTGAGTGATACTGAAATACTTCATCTTGACCTCAAGATATAACCAATTCAGATTTCAGCCTTTACTGTAAGCTATCGATGCATTTATTCAATTAAATGGAAGTATTAAAGAAAGTGAAATATAAAATATTGTAAAACTTATCATTAGTTAGTTGTTTTAGCTAGTTTTCGCACACGAAGCCCAGACTCATATGGCAAGAGGAAAAGGCCATCTCAAAATTAAAATACCAAGATATGTATTTTTGTATTATGTTTTGTAACATAAATTCTTTTTACGATAGAAAACTTCAAAGTAAAGAAACAATTCATTCAAGTCTCTAAAGTCTATTTTAAAAATTTTGAGACCGCATTTTTCACTCGCAGTGGAGTCTGGGCTGCCTATGGTTTAAATTTGGAACATTTCAAACCTGAAAATTGTACATTTCAAGTAGTACAGCGTAAAAGAACGTCCATGGAACAAGCGAGAACTCTGCCTAAACAATAACTAAACCCAGAGCTATTTTGATGGAAATAAAAGTAAACGTTATACAGAGACAAAGGTAAATTTAAAAAATCATTTTACCTGTTTATAAGAAAACAAAAGTATTGACACAGACCTTGAAGGTCCACAAAATCAACAAGTCGGTCATGTTGTGCCACTTCAGCCTAACAAAAAAGAAACGTTTTTGGAAACACTTCCCTTTATCAGCTAAAATGCTAAAATAAAAGAAAATCAAAGGCACATCAACCTTTTAACATCTGTACGGCCTACACAAATCTCTCGCATCTTTTTTAAAAACGAGTTGAAGGAGTATTACGACAAAATTTTTAAAAAAATTAAAATATCGTTTATTTATAACTTTAAGTAATCTCTGTTCATTATTTTAGTTGTAAACTAGTAACACTGCCGAACTTTTCAGGATTTGAGAACATGTTTTTAGCAATTATAATCAATTCATGTTAAAGTAGTTCTGTTTTGAACATTTCAAATTAATAAATGTAGATTAGAGTAAAATCTGTTAGACTGCAGTGTGCTGGTTAGTTTTCATTTAGTGAGTATTCATTTTATTATATCATTTTTTTCCCAAGACCTTAATGATTTTATTTTATTTCATTTTCTAGGGTCAAGCAGGAGTCGATGGAGTTCCAGGCACCCCTGGAAGAAAGGTTAGTTAATTTTAGGTTAAGCATTACTTTAATGGTTCTGTGAATTAATCCATTATTTCCTATGATGACTCTCAAATAAAAATTGCTACTCAAAGTAGAAGAGACCTCATTCAAAAAATTTGTTGATCATAAAGAGCCCAAAACTGAAAAATAGGTTTGGAACCGTGGCACAGAGTCTTCTTACAAAGCCTTCTTTGTAGTATTGTTCTTGTATCAATATTTTTTGGCATCATTTTACAACAGTACTGAAAAACTGTTTGTTTTTTTCAGGGTGAGGCTGGAGCTAAAGGTGACACTGGACTCCCTGGTCCTCCTGGGCTGCGTGTAAGTAGCTTTGAAATCATCAAATAGCATGAGCACGAACCAGCTCAGTTTGCCAATGTTAAGAGTTTGAGAGAAATGAACTGTACTTGCCCTAAGGCTCTCTTGGTTATTTTATACGCAGGGTCAACAAGGGCAAACAGGCGATCGAGGCCCAAAAGGGAGTAGAGGCATTCAGGTCGGTATATTGTGCCTGTTTAACTTGTTTTGAGCTAATTTTTGAACGTAAATCGTAGAAATCAAAAGTTGAGAAGAACATTTTTGAGTTTAAAAATGTTGTGATTTTCTTATTCAAGACAAGTACAAAGATATATCTCTGCTCACGTTTCATGTTGCTTTCCTGTTCACTACAATGGGAAAATTCAAATTTTAAAATCCCCTCATATTTATCTTTTGGCTCAAATTAAATTGTGAGGACAAAACAAAAATAAAATGTGAAAATCTTTATAATCTTGTGATATCTTTCTCCATTATCATATCTAGCCAAGTTTGCACAAATTTGCTTAAAGCCCGGCGCACACTAGAGCTATCAGCTGAGCTAATGATCACTCGTGACTATTGGCGTAAGCAAGTTCCTCCAGTGTGCGGTGTCATTTCGAGCGCATTTGGTCACTCGTGCCATCGGCGCCGAATATTCAACATGTTGAATATTTTTGTGCACGAATGAACATTTCCTCCAAGTGTGCGCGCTTGCAAAGCTATCAGCTTAGCAAATTATACATGTTGATTTATGCACGCTTCAAACTGAAGTAAATATTATTAAACATAATATATATAGGGAATTATTGCGAATATTTAGCTTTTAGTAGTTAAAAGTTAAGTAGATTAATTTTAGTAGTCTAATAGATTTCTTTATTATCATCGCTCAGAGAGAAGTTTAACGACCATCTTGGTTCAAAATTTGAATTTTGAAAGGTGTCAGATGTGGGCGGACCTAACGCTTTTATTGTGCGGTTCCTTGTTGAAACCCTTAACAAAACTTACACTTTTCAAAAAAGAGGGAATTTTTCAGTTGAAACTTGAAATCTTGTGCTCCACAATTATGGAGAGACCACAAAGTATAGTTAGAGAAGGAAAAAAGGTTTTTCAATAAATGACTTCAGTGTTAGTTTGTGAAATATTGCAGGAGGAGACCATTATACTGCAATGTGTTTACGTCAAAAATGTCTATTTCAGGGCCCTCCAGGCATTGGTTTGCCTGGTGAAAAAGGCGAAAAAGGTATTCAGGGTCCACCAGGTTTTCCAGGCATCAAAGGAGCACAGGGAAGAGATGGTATACCAGGACCTCCTGGCCCACCAGGACCAATTGGGCCAAAGGGTAGACCTGGTCCCTCAGGGCCTATTGGTGTCCCTGGTGACCAAGGACCACCTGGTATGTTAACTGTTTAATGGTGATGCCATAATGATCACCAACTCTAATGATTATCTTCTTTGACGACAGCAACTTCATTGGTGAACTGATATTATGGCTGTGGTGTTCGTAATTGTCTTCCTCTCAATAGTTGTTGGCCGGGGTTGTGTCTAATGCGTGTAATCGACTACACATGCTGTAAATTATGCTTGCGTACCTTTTTCTTTTCTTTTCAGGAGTGTGATCTCTTCCCTAAGATCTCCTTTTTTTTGCGAGATTTTTTTTGTTTGATGTAAGTTAAGAAGGGGCCCATCCAAAAAATTCGTATCAATGTTATGGTGGCGTGACAGGCCTCCACGGCTTCACTTACATACATCATTTATATTCTGTTGGTTTACCCGTACTCCCACATGCTTTGTTTTTCTTTACGGGTACATATTCTTTACACTTATGACTTAATAAAGGGAGTGTATACATTGTACGATATGATTTATACGCTTGCTGTCTGAGATAATTAAACGAAACAAAGAGGAAATACGTAAACTAAAACTGCATGAGGAGAAGAAAACCTGCCCGACCAACTTTCGCTACGCCAAAAGGGCGACGATAAATGCCGAAAAAGAGTTTATCTTTAAGCAAGAAATATCGCAAATCAAAAGACATGCAGAACAAAGTTACCTTAGAGCATTAAATTTCACTATCGAGACATTGATAGGCTCCATAAAGAGCAAAAATAAAGTGTAAACAGCGTAGCTTTAACGCAATTGGCGTCTAAAGCAAATGTAAAGAAAATGTAAACAAATTTGAACTGTTGCAGCAAGAACTACGTGAGAGTTAAAAACTATTTTTAAAAGGTAAGAGTGCTTTGAAAGTAAAACAAGAAGAAAATTACCAAAGTCTAAATATTAAATCAAAAAATGCAAACAAAATCAAAACATAAGATACCAAACATAAGAGTTCGAAATATAATAAATTCGAAAACTAAACTCAAATCATATATTTCCAAAACAAGAGTGCGGAAAATAAGAGGAATGAAACAAAAACTCGAAATAGAGAAGAAAAAAAGGTAAAATAACGAACAGTACGTGCAAAACATATCAAATGAAAAGCTTTCAAATGAAAAAAGTAGTCTTCTCGCTAAAGGACTTAAATTTATTCCGACCCAAACACCGAACAAGCAAATACTCTGACAAAGATACACAATTCCGACCGATCTTATAACAACAACAACAACAAATCTTTTATTGAGTTAAAATACAAAGTTAATATATACGCATAAAAAGGCGCTAAGGGCTATATTCAAATCTAAGGCGGAACCATATGAGGACTTGCTCCGACGCGCTGATCTACCGTCATTACGTAATAGGAGAGTACAAGACATTCTCATTCAAATGTATAACGTTAAGCATAATATAGCTCCCAAACATCTATCAGACATTTTTACTGTTAAGGAGG
>ERZ1740055.190-NODE-190-length-13504-cov-8.492007_pt1 | contig 13504 bp, 3 predicted proteins | sample MGYA00581747_ERZ1740055 | MGnify/ENA primary metagenome ERZ1740055 (study PRJEB43018, sample SAMN04849739) | marine metagenome | isolation source: floating plastic debris | place: Pacific Ocean | collected 2008-08-28 | study: EMG produced TPA metagenomics assembly...
CGGCCTCATGGGCTATTGACTCGTAGTCCATTCGTCCTCGAGGTCTAATTTTTAAATATATCATTATAATTTTTATATGTTTTATCTCGAACACCCGATATAAGTGTGCTATAAATAAACTGTGTATTTATGTTTGTGAAGTTTGCGTCAAACTGGTAAAAAGATTATGGTAAAAAAATTCTGCTTCATTACGAATAGAGGTTAGTCGCACTTGTTCAAGTTACGCGACAGACTTGTTCGACTACATTTCTTGCTAAACCTTAGTGTTCTTGGTTGCTTGAAATAGTTAAAAGATTCACTTTGTAAGCTACACCGGCGCAATTTGCACATAGTTCACTGAAAACTATCTATGCTTTTACAAACTGGAATTAGCCCAGTCAACTACCAAAAGCTTCTTTCAGTCCCTGTTTTCACTATACAGTATTTCAAAATAAAAAACCAAAGCTCTATGCATCATAGTTTATAGGAACCAAAACTTGCAAAATAGCCTTGATTTTTCTATCGGCCTATATAATCAGTTTTTTTGTTTTGTTGGCAAAACATTTGGAAACTGCCTAGTTTGCGACTGGAGTCTTGAGAAAAACAAAGCTTTATAGAGTATAAAAAAGGGAAAATTGTCATAAATTTATGCATTATTTAAAAAGTGAATACTGAAACTTTTAGTCTCTGGAAAAACAAACTGTTGTTGAATTATCTTTCGCTATGGTTGCTAGCAAATATTTTAAGAGCTTTACGGTAACTCATCGAGAGGCGTTGTTGTACATATACTGTAGTGTAAAACGGAGCAATCTTTTACTTTCCCGGGACGGGTGACAATATCCCGGCAATAGTCATCGCGGGTTACCTCCAGGCAGACTCTATTTTGCTAACCAGCCTTGATGGAAGGCTTTAGCGGAAAGGTTCACACAAATCCCTGCCAGCATAGCTGCAGGACGACTTCATCAACCATCGTGCAGATATGGGATAAAAAATTCCTGTTTTCATTTAAAAAAAAAATTCCTAGGAGTGAGAGACTGTCATGTATCAATTTGCTACGTGTTTTTCAGTACTTAGGAAAGAATAAATTGTCACTATTCTTTTGTATTTTATGTTAACAACTGCCTGGACGTTATTTGCTTTTAAACTGAGATAATTTGTGAACAACGATTGCCTAAATAGCTCAGTAACATAACAGCAGGGTGAAACTGTTCGCCTAAAAACCTTAACATTGTCAGCTAACTAAAACTTTCTGATAAAAAACTGAAAATCTCGAGGAGAGCACTCATTTCAATTAAAACTAAATGCGTCGCCAGTTTTGGAGATTTGAGACCTTTTTTCCACCGCGTTTTAAATCACCCAATTCTGACAGCAGTTTTTATGTAGTGCGCAACTGAATTTTACTCAGAATTCCCTTAATATTTTTTTGCAGTGATGTAGCCATTTTGCAGCAAAAAAAATTATAAGTATTTCTCGCAAATCCGGAAAATGATCTTATGCACTATATCCTGGGTGGTCCAAATTAGTCGGAGAAATTGAAAAGACAACGAAAAACCTTAACTGTTGAAAACTTTGGAAATGACAAGAGAAAACTTACTAAAATGTTATCACCTAAGAGACTAGTGCCGGTTTCCTACTTTATAGAGAGTTTTGCTTCCTGTATCTGGCTATTGTTAAGTGAGTAAAGGGAATTTGTTCATGATAAGCTTTGATTTATAACTCCTCTAGACAACCCTACATAGCTTCATGTCTAGTTACCCAATATCGGCCGGAAACGACATCCCACGGCAAGACTATTTGGAGGATGTGCAGTTTCAAGTTTTCACCGAGAAAGACACTATTGGCCAAATCTTCCCCGCAAAGAAATATCAAATACAAAATATACCAGCTTGTCTGAAAAATATTTTGTCACTTCTCACTTTGCTGGGATGATACGCAACTATTCTTCAAAAACCGATGATCTTGTGTTTAGAAATAAGTTTTGCCAGTCTTATTTTGAAGTGGGTGTTCAAAGCATTTCAAGGTCGACCCAAGTCAACATCCATTAGCGGGTGTTAAAATAATTACCGCTAAGTGAATTTGGACTTGATAGCAGCTTATTTCCAGGAAACCATACACCACTCAGGTTGTGGAAATATTGCACATCAGTGGAAACGAAGAACAGTCGCATTCTGTTAACAACCTGGAAAATTAATACCAAAACGAAATAGCTAAAAACAGCTTTTAAAAAGAAAGTTAGTCGTACGTCGACAAAATGAATCGCTCTTTTTCTGTTTCCCTGATAAACTAACTTTAATTAATTGTGCTGTGTCAATGAGTATAAATTGAAATTCAATGAAATGGTGGAATTGTACACAACATTGACTGGTTGCCGTCAAATAAATGTCCGACTTGCAACAATTTGCAATTTACCACTGACAGCCTTAAGAACAACTAGATGTATTAAAAAAATCTTTAACATAAAAATTTGTATTGTGGTTCAAACCACAGCCATCACTGTTAAGAGAAAGGGTTTTTGTTGTAACCTCAAGCGAAGCTAAGTTAAAATGTCGACGACGGCGAACTCGGACCAAAATTGTTCTTTATTACGGTAACCGTGGGAAATTTTCGCATAGTATTGTTATTGAAATGCCCATCGGTAAACAGAGTAATATTTGGGTCTTCATACAAAAGCTATTGAAAATGGGCTCTGACAAAAGATTGGGATCACCACAATAGTGACTTGATCTTAGTCACACGTGTAAGTAATCTGATGCGTTTTAAGGAGGCTACATTTAAACGCGAGTGGTGTAAACGAAACGTTGAAATTCACAGGCCGGTTGATTACCTGGCCATCAACACATCAACAGCGATTCACGCGCTTCGTATCCGCACATCTTTCACCTCTGTTGAAACTCACCTCTTCAATGCGTTGTTTGTCTATGTTAAAGTGTTTCATATGCCAGCACTCATAGTTAATTTCATGCTACATCAACTAGATACTTAATTTGTAAAAGTCTTTGTTTCGTCGTTGTGTATACAGGCTTTTTGGAAGTAATTAAGGACAGGCGGCCACTGTTTGATCAGCCAATCACAGCACTTCACTCCCACGGTCCTCACGCGCCGCTGACTTGAGAGCCCTTTTGTTCTTTACTCTGGTCGTGCGACCAACAACAACTAACCAATCAGATAGAAGGGTTCCCACGGTCCGTGCCTCTCAGAAGGTCAAGTCTTTTGTCTTCGTCTGTTTCGCCGATTGTTTTGGAAAATGTGCAAGTAAATATTTGTGATGAGTGACACAAGGCCAAAAGAATTTTCCCACGAACGCAACGTATAAATTAAAGAGGTTAGACACACGCCAGTCACACGAATAAGACGCTCAAACTGTCCAAAACATAAGTGAAGCAAAATTGTTTTTTTTTTTTAAAAAACTACAGTAAAAAATCATGGCTGTTCGCAGTTGCATACAAAACTCAGAATACGTCAGCAAAATCCTCTCCGAACGACGCAAGGCAAGTTTTATAACGTTTCCAGATTTTGTATATTTTTTAAATGACAGTTTTATTAACCTCTAAAGGTTTAAACTCGCATTTCATTGAGGGACTAACATGGGTCCATGTTCTTTTCAGGCAAAAAAGCCACTGATGGAAAAACTTCGTAGAGCGCGTATCAATGACAGTTTGAACGAATTAAAGAGTCTAGTTCTGGATGCTTTAAACAAAGATGTAAGTTTTATTTTTTGCAGTACAAATACTTTTTACTAGGAACTGTTTCAAATTTTGAAATTTGTGCTATAGAGTTTTAAATAACCAATTTCATTTTGATTCTTAGGTTTCCAGATATTCCAAAATGGAGAAGGCGGATATTCTCGAAATGACAGTTCAGTATATGAGAGATCTCAAACGAGAAGAATGTAAGTTACAAGGTGTGTTGGTGTTGTGGTTTTGTAACTGCGGCAGTGTTGTTTGAAGGTTATGATAAATGTTATGATAAATTTACATTTAAAATTGTCGAGATAGTTTCCGGATAAGTCTGAGAAATATCCAATAGCCAATACGCCTAAGATAAGATTAGATTAGAAAGGAATTAGTGGCGTGGGAAATGTCTCTTTTGTTTTAAAAATAGATAAAATTTCAAGGCAGTTTTTGACATACAAACACTTCACATAATCGACTTATAAATGCGCTGTAAAGCCCGTGTTAATTTTTCTTGCAACTGTTCGCTGTAGCGTTGCTGTTTGTTTATAAACAAGGAATTAATATCGTTAATCATTCTGTTCTCAGGTTCAAACAAAACTGCTGAATATAGAGCTGGATTTCACCACTGTGCAGCCGAAATCAGCAGAAATCTTACGTGTGTTAATGGCGCCGACCAACTTCGCTCGAAAATGTTGTCACATCTCGCCCAGTCTTGTTGTCAAGGCGACTCGCAAGAGACACCTGCCCCCGTCAGTACAATTGGAGCAACCAGTTCAACTCTGCCACCTGAAACAACTTCTCTATGTACCACCACAACATTAGCGCCTATTTGGGTACCCTACCCTTCTCCCCCTCCGTCACCAGTTTATGGCTCACCATCAGAATTTCCAGCACAATCTCCAAGGAGCCCTTCTTTAGAGTGTGCGACTTTCAAATCCATTTCCACGGTGGCCACGATATTACATCACGAAGTTAATAAATCAACAAGTCATTCTAGCACGAAGAAGGCGCAGGTCTGGAGGCCATGGGAGAAGCACACAGTTGTTTGTTACCAATAGATGTTTGAACTGAGTCCTGATTACGGATGTAATGAACAATAGAATTCAATTCTATCCACTTTGATATGGTTTTTTCAAGAAAAAGAATGATGTAAATAAACAGATTTTTTAATTAAAAGATTATATTTTCAAACGTGCGAAATTTACGAACACAATTGAAGAGATTGATTTATTTTATTACCAGTTTGGCTTCACAAATGTGTCAGTGAGAATGAATAAAAAGACATTTAAAGTACAAAAAGCTGTGTATATTTGTCTCGAAAGATCAACTATTTGGTAAAGGTCTCGCGGAAAATAAATTTTAAAGTTTTTATTTAATATATTAACTAACAATAATCTGCAATGTACCTATAAGAGAATTACTTACACATCAGCCGGTTAATCCCGGATTAAAAATCAGCCTGGTTTAATTCTGTTGTTTGTTGAACTGAAGTCCTAAAATTTGTTTGAAGTCGGAGAAAACCGCGCATTTTATTGAAGTTCTAGAAACAATGATTTAAGACTTTGTTTTCCATCTGCGTTGTTTTATTATCTTCTGTGTACAAGACAAAGTTTTCCAGAGATTAGATCTGTTAAAACCATTAGAAAATAGCACTGGGCGGGGCAGAAAACAAAGTTTCGTGAAACACAAAGCATTGTTAAAGTTATTAAAACATACAAAGATATATTGAAAGAGAATCTGCACGCCGTTAAGGGACGTTCCTTAATGATATAATCTTGAGGGATCTAAATAAAGTTGCTTTTTTTTCTAACAGAGCTTTACTAAATACAGTTTCACTTTTTATTCTGTTTGCAAAGGTCGTCGTTCTAAGTCTTAAATATATAGGCAAAGAAACATTGCTTGAATTGTTTTATTGCAAATACAACGTTCTAAAGTGTTTGGTAATAAAATAGTAGAACTAATTTTAGTCTAAAAATACTACTTTATCTGAAATGCTGTATGACAATATACGAAGTCCCCTGACTAATGCGTGGAAAAACCCGGGCATTCCCAACAGAAAAATGTAAGTTTAAGATTGCATTAATATAATTTTTTATTAAACGAAAAATCGAACCGCTGAATTGAAAAATTAAAATGTTTATTCTCCGTTTTAAAATGTCTGAAACTCGTTCTTGCGTTGCAGTTATGCACGTAACGTAGAGTAGACTAGTATATGAAAAACGAAACCTCTGAACAGCAAAACTGAAGACCGAGGCTATTTCAGTTACGAAGCTTAAAACGTGTGTTAAACTTTTAAAAAAGAAAACGTTTCCGGCTCAAACTGTGATAAAATGTTCTCAGCTGAGAATGGTTAGATATTATACACTGAATGGTAAGCTTTTCAGTTATGAAGTATTGGGCCTTGACATTATAAAAATAACTACTTTAATTGAATGCGTCTCAAAAAGTAGGTTTTACAATAGCATTTGTTCTTGAAAACTGCCGCGTTTGGCAGTTATTCTGTGTTAGTCGTTCCAACATCTCGAGCAAGCTAAGAATCACTCATTTGTTGTATTAGTCAGATGACTCAAAAGCTAATATTTCGCCACAGTTTTATTAAATGGTAAGTTTTAAAGCACATGGAAAATAATGGAAAACAAAAAGAAAAATTCACAGTCGGACTTACTATAGGAAACCCCAGGTGCAGTGGCTATGCAGCAGCATGTTCCAGGAAGATAATTTGATCACGTATCAATTTTAATTTAACTGAAAATTCCTTTCAATACTTTGTTAAGGCATTGTTTTCTAATAATTTAAGGCTCTAAAGTTGTAACTAGATCATGGGATTTTAAAATTGGATAAATCTATAAGGTTATAAAGCAACTGGCTTTACAATTAGTTTGAATTAAAGAAAAATGTTGTCTGTAGTGTAGAAAAGGAGTTCACTTCTCATTCTCGTTCTTACATTATCTCTATAGCTGTATCTTACGAGAACGGATAACTCACATAAATTGCCAGAGAAACGTTCCTGGAGCTATTTTTATATATGTCGATAAGCGCCAAAATTTCAATACTAGAAAATTCAATAATTTAATAATTCAGATGTTCCAAAACGTTAGGCATACTTGAGGATATTTAACCGTTTTAGTCTCGTTCATTAGTCAGGCGGTGTTTTTGTTGATATTGACACAAGACTATAAACTGTTTTTAACAGCAGTCAAATGGAACACATCCACTGATCCAGATGGCCTTTGGTCACAATACTAATTTAGGAAATCATTGATGGACAAAAATAATATTCCATGCAAGACACACCTAATTCTCACTTCAAAGCGACTCTATATAAACCAACTGTTGTTGTATATTATATAGTTCAGATTCAGTTGTTGGTGAAATGCTATTTAGTACCTGCTAAAATATATTGGATTAACTCAGGTACACCTTCCCTAATTAATTGTATTGGCTGTTGGAATATTTTTCATTGGCAATGCCGAGTCTTTTTACCTCTTTCTTTTTTAAGTTTAACAGTTTATGCAACGAGCAATTTGAACTCAGATGTAACCAAATATCAAAGCGCGCGTACCATAAAAACAGGAATACTCATATGTGTGACTCGTTTCGCGCTATGACTTTGCTAGTTTTGATACTTTTAGTATGTATCCGAGTGGGGCCCCACAGGCCATACTTGACCCTGTTCCGTTCCGCTTACTTTAAATTGTTGAACGTTTTCGAAAGAACGTGCAGAGCATAGCAACGCCGTTGTTTCGTGCAGTGAACCGTTAGAAAATGGCAACCATAACAGTTTTCTAATAACCGGAACATCAAAGTAAACTTCCCACACTTAACTAAGGGAGTCAAGCCACATTTGAAGACATTTAAAAGGAGTGCAAGCGAATTTTTATCAAAACAGTTTTTCCAATTACTAAAAACTATTACAAAAGCAGATTGTTAGAGTATCTCTTAATTAAGACTTTGTAAGTCGCTGTTTTATTTTTTAAAAGTCTAGAAACTGTTTTCCAGTTGGATGAGCTATTAATGATAACAAAATTGTATCCTCGTATTTGTTTATGAACGGTAGTGACCATGAACTATAGAATCAAGGAATTAAGTTTTTGTGACGACAATACTCAAGCCACGTGCTGTCCAACACATTTTATTGACTCTTTTATTCCAAGATCAAAATAACTAAGGTTTTAAAGATTAGAGTGCCGATCAACTTTTAAACTTGCTACCTCTCAAAAAATATATATTTATATACATATTCTCTAGCAACTTTTCCTTTGTACCATACAATTAATACTAGCTCGTTATCTATTCTCTTGAGCCTTGTTCTTAAACAAACTCGTTATTGAACCAAAAGAAATACTGTAAAAGAACAAAACATTTCATTATTGGTTGTGTAGACTGTGGATCGCTTGAATGAATAATGCCATTGATGTTTTTATTTCTGCAAATGCTTGAAATTACAGCTTTACTTATAATCGTATTTACTTAGTCGTGGTGGATTCGAAACACTTAACGTATACTCAAACTACCAGCAGTTCCGGTTTTAGTAAATCTTGTTCAAAAGTTTAAACGTTGAAAATTTTTGCCTGTAAACACATCTGGCCAGCTGCAGCGTAAAATTAAAATCGGCTTAGATCAACCTTAACCGCACAATCTTCTTCTTACCTTGTATTTTTGTTCTTTCAAGGCGCGCTTGTGAATTTAGCATAAAGAGATAATGACAAGACAAAGTGATACGAGAGATTAAAATTGCAAGCCTGTTTAGTAAACGGCAACAAAGAACTTAATGTCATATTGACAACACAGAATATTGATCTTGTTTAGTCTACCGTTTCCCTGCATTACTACCTTTTACGAAACATAATTATCCATCAATGCAAATTTTATTTTTAATTGAAAGTTTCCTTTGTACAAAAACCCTGTTTCTTCTTTAAGAGTTTGAAACCTGCTAAAATCTTTTTTGTCTAACAGCTTGTAAAATTTGTTTTAGTTCTTCCTTAATATCTAAGTTGTCTAATACTTTATAATTATACTGCAATCAAAAAGCTCTCTGAACATGTAGTGTAATGAAAGAAATTCCATTCCGTGCATGAAGTTTTGTTTTTTAAACAGTTCACACATTAATCAATCACATTTCTTGAAATACGAAAACTAGAAATCTAAGAGAAACCTTTTTATAAATCTCTTTCAGACCAAAACAAGGAGCACAGATCCCGAGAAAATAAATACGAAAGAAAAGTTGATAGAAGAATATGGAGTTTGCGTTCTTCACCTTTAGAGTTATTTGTAGTTTTGAAAGCCATTGTTTCTCAAAAAAACAACACCTGGTAAAGCTGTGATATTATACATTTTTTAATTCTAATGATTTGAAATTTTTTTTTTTTTTTTTTGCCAATCGAACACTTACATTTACAATCAAAACATTTTCAAATCTAAAAATTGTATATATAGAAACTTGTGATACGAACGCGGAAAATTTAACACATGGACCATAGCTTTTGTCTCATAATTTGAATATTTCACGGGTATTCAATCGCAGAAGTATCCACAAGAAATTCAACACAAACATATTTATTTGATCTAATAATCGAATTTTCATAATAAAACTAATACAAAGAGTTTGTTCAATAAACGTCACTTGACTTTTTGTAATGTTCATTTTTATATCGTGCGAGTTTATATATTATAGACAACAAAATTAACCATCTGGCAAAGGCTTTAATCTCACGATGATAATACTAGTTAAAAAGCTAATTTCGTTTGTTAGTTTTGGATTGTGTAACGAAAAACATCGGAACGAAACTGTAAGAACTTCCAAAATGGATTCTGACTTTTACACAAGCCACAGGCCACTCTTGAAACTTTCTAAAGGACTCTTATACGTAACAACAACATGCATAAGTTATAATATGCAAAAACCAATCGAACAACATTTTCTGTTTGAAAACAATGAAAGTTATAACTTCATTTAGCACACTCGTTTTTTTTTGTTTTTTTTGTTCAACTTCTGGTTTCAAAATGCTGTGTTAATAGCGCTGTTAAGTATAGATATGGCTCTTGGGACAGCTACTTTGTGAGACCGGTATAATCAAGATTCGGCTAAAGAATATACCTTAAAGATTCCAAAGATTTTACCCTGAGAAACTGGCCTATAGATCTTATCGTATCATAGATTCTATCTCGATTGAAAAATTGTGGCCGGTATTTCCTACCTTTTGGAGACTTCTAGCTCCAAAAATTCTACCTTCCAAGATTCTTAAGATTCTACCTTAAAAAATTCTAAAGATTCTACATTAAAAGATTTTAAAGATTCTACCTTCAGAGATTCTAAGGATTCTACCTTCAAAGATTTTAAACTGATTCTACCTCAAAAAATTCTAAAGATTCTACCTTGTAAGGTTCTAAAGCCGGATTTTACTTTGTAAGGTTCTAAAGATTTTACCTTGTAAGGTTTAAAGATTAGTCTACCTTGAAAAATTCTAAAGAGTCTATCTTGTAAGGTTCTAAAGATTCTACTTTGAAATATTCTAAAGATTTTACATAAAAAAAATTCTAAAGATTCTACCTTGCAAGATTTTAAGATTCTACCTTACAAAAATTCTAAAGATTCCAGCTCAAAAAATTCTAAAGAGGCTACCTTTAGAGATTTTAAAGCCGGGTTTTACCTTGTAAGGTTCTAAAGATTCTACTTATAAGGTTCTAAAGGTTCTGAGGTTCTTAACTTTCTACCTTGAAAGATTCTAAGGAGCTTACCTTAAAAGGTTCTGAAGATTCTATACCTTAAAAAATTTTAGAGATTCTGGATTAAACTATTATATGAGATTCTACTCTTAAAAGATTTTAAAACTTCCTAGCTTGAAAGACTCAATCAGTATCATTTAAAGATTTGTAATTTTGCTTTCTATTTTTACATTTGCATGCAGTGCGGTACTTTTTAGGGCTTCCTCAATTTTTAATTCTGTTATCTTTAACTTCATTAGATTGACTGAAATATTGTCTGCATGTAGGCTTTTAGACGGTACTTCTTAAGATTTAAAATCGACCTGAGCTAAACCAAGAACGGTACTTCTTAGGAGTTCCATTGAAATTTTGCGACAATCATGCCATCCCATCAGAACTGTGAGTTCCAGTTCCTCCTCCTCTTTCCCCATCAGAAGGATCGGAAGCATGTATGAAAACTAGATGGGAACAATCAACAAAATGTAATTTTGCCGTTGAAAGTAAAATCAATTGCAAGGAACCTTCTCGTTGTTCAGTAAAATCAATTCATTTTGTAAGAAGCTCCATTTTGCAACATTCAAGCCACGTGCTTGTTTGGTTTTAGTCAGTGATCATTCTTTCTTAGGATTTGACAGTCAGAAGAGAAACGTTTTGTCCAAATTCTAAAGATATCGGCATGTTTTAGTGAGCGCCTTGTTTACCGTCTTTACAACAACCCAAGCAATTGAGAAATTAAAGAAAGGTATCGCATCAAATTAGATTTTATCTGATTTATTTTGTACGTATCTCTTAAAAGAACAAGAAGGAATGAAAAAGATTACATGTACTGAATAATCAGCACATCTGGCAAATATGTAAGCTGTTCAGCTTAAAAACGACTCATCTACATACGTACGTAAAAAACACATACTGTGTACACGCTTTTTTATAAGAACCAGTTAATTTTGCCGAGGCTCATTGTTCTTAATTTTTTGGTTACTTCAGCCTCAATTTTTCTAATTTTTGTGAGCGGTTTGAAATGATGAGAAATCAAAACAAAAGCACAACGCATTGAAAAACAATGCTGATTTTGAGGAATACGTGTGTCATTTGGGACAATATATAGTAAATATTATAATAGACGGGAAACGGTGCTTCTGTGTTTTTATTGTGCACATTGCGAACGTAAATTACAAGATGCAGTACAGTTTCAACTAGAAGCACTTTCACTTTTTCTCAGCCTCAGCCTGAGCTTATTCTTAAATTGTTCTTAATTTTCGGCCAATCTGAGCCTCATTGTTCTTATAAAGTTGTTCTTATAAAAAAAAGAGTGTATGTATAGCTACATCTGTATACATCTGAGATTCATACATACGTATATATAAATACATATGTTGGTATCTACATAGGTAGTATTCAGTTCTAGAAAACAAACATGAATTATATAAACAAACTTAAGTTAGTAGAAATTAACTATATAATAAATCAAACCAGACATCTAAAAATATTAGTTTATTCGTTTAACACCTGTGTGTCTTTTAATTATGCTCCGGAACAAACAACGACTTCTTAACGAAGAAATGAATTGTGAAATATTTCATAAAATGTCTTGCCTCAAGCGCAGGAAATTTTTCATTCTAATGTCCCCGGCCCCTTCCTGTGTTCCAAGCTTGGGAACACCTGTAGCTAATTACCTGTCCATTTCAAATGATTTACGGTTAAAGTGAAATCAAATTTATTAAATTTCTCACTGCAGTTGCGTTAAAACGCAAACTAACCCAACGGTGCTCTTAAAGTAAGTTGAAATTCTTTAATACAAAATAAAACTTCCTGAAAAAAAAGATTTCGTGTTGTTCGGAAAGCAGTTTAACATTCTGCGGCCGGAAAAAGGCAGATGAAAACAATCGACAAAAAGTCGAGTGGAGTTTGCTTGAAGATATACGATATGCGAGCCGTATGAAAGTTCAGATTTGCTCTGTTTTACTATTGTCTTCAATATATAAATGTTTTTGTATAAGAACCTCTAGTTTATAGGACGAGCGAAGCTAAGCGCTCTCTTAAAAGTCTTATTTTGACGATTTCAGCCTCATATGCACATGTAGATAAACTTAAACTGTTTTAAAACAGAAACGCTAGAATTATGAAAACAATTTCTTCTGCAAAAGATTATCAAAAATTCTATTGCGCGCCTTATTTAAGAGCAGAAAATTCCGTGTCCGTGTCTAATGTGTGGACTCTTTTAAGATAAAGTTGGTTTGCATTTTGATATACAAGGAACTCTACAACTCATATCTTAGTCAGTTGGGTACACTATGAGCGATGTTGCACGCACTGACGAAGATATACCTGGAAACCTGATTATCTTCAACAATGTACAGAATTACCGTTCTCCGCTCTCTCTCCCTCTCTGCCTTCGAAATGTATTATCTTCCCCTTAAGGTGTAAACAATTTCTTGCCAAAGTATTGATAGACAAAACACTTCAGGTTTTATGTTATAAAATATTATATCTAAACTTTCAAAACTAGAAACTGGTTAAGTCAGAGATTGAAACACTTGCCACCGGCTCACGCGTTTGAAATCCGAAACATTGCGCATGAGCCATTTGTGAAAAAAAGCCGTGTACAACTTCCTGTTGCTTAGGATCCAGGGGACTAAGTCAAATATAAAGTTTTAAAACTAGTTATTTCTAATAGAAAGTGAGTGCTACGAGTACACTATTTTGTTATATATTTTCGGCATTTAATGTATTTGTACCGTTACTGTAAAGGGAGAAAAGTTAGTTAGTGTTAGATTGAACACACTTACAGTGGGTTTCATTAACCCGTGAAATATAGTTTCGCGTGTTAGACTTTATCATACTTCATTTGAACCGCTGATCGTATGTATCGTGTTTATCGAAATGCTAGTGACATCCTTGAATCAACTCTCGATACGGTATGGACTTGAACCGCTGATCGTATGTACCGCATGTTCCTTGCTAGTGACTTCCGAAGATTACACTATGTTCCAAATACGAGAAAACTTGCTTCGCTCGCCGCAGAATATCAGAACAGCTGAAAAACAACCAGCTTTATTTTGACCTGCCATTATTGTCGATCTTTAAACCTGATGAATAGATATCTGAACAGACATAACTAGAATGCTGCTGAAAAAAATAGCAAAACA
>ERZ1740055.191-NODE-191-length-13490-cov-7.545664_pt1 | contig 13490 bp, 5 predicted proteins | sample MGYA00581747_ERZ1740055 | MGnify/ENA primary metagenome ERZ1740055 (study PRJEB43018, sample SAMN04849739) | marine metagenome | isolation source: floating plastic debris | place: Pacific Ocean | collected 2008-08-28 | study: EMG produced TPA metagenomics assembly...
GTAGATAAAATTTAATGGAAGTGATCTAGCTTTGATGAAATGAGGAACAGCGTGTACTCTCAAGGGATGTGAGGAAAGAAGTTTGGCTGTTTTACCAGAATTGATCTTCACATGCGGGTTTGTAGACTCACCTGGTTTGAAGAGAACAACGGCTTTGAGACATGCGTACTCCGTGGCATCAATCTCTATGAATTTGAGCCTGGCTACTATACTCTGAAGCAACCGTACCTCGGCCATACCAGTTACAATTCTGTCTGTTGGCGCTCTATCAACCTTCAATTCATAAGTTCAAGATTTGTTATTCGTCTTTATTTTGTTAGAAATTTAAAAGACATTCTTTTTAATCTAACATTCTCAAAAAAAAACTTCAAGTGCTCTAACATAAATTCTGTAATGTCAATGTATAAATAAATGGAAGGACAACATTTGTTGTGCCAACATACACGGGGCCCTACTAGCTGACACACCTAGCACATGCAGTGATCTGCTCGCTCTCCATGCGAATTCCCATTTTTATTCAGTAGGCAGAGCAGCTTACTTTTTACAGCACACAAGTATTACTGACAGTTGTTTTCTTTTGTGTTAACAAACAAACATGGCAAACGGTTTACCGTGAATGCAAACAAAATGAAGGTGATTCTGTTTGTGTACTGTATAGTCCTATTCCCACTTACTGAACAAATGATTCGTTGCTTCCGTCATGCGCGTAGCCTTGACACCTCTCCCATCCCCCCTTTAATATTTGCAACCTTAAAAAAAGACTTTGAAATACAATAATTTACCTGCAGTCCAGCCTCTCTCAACAATGACCCCATATCTAAAGAAAGATTAAACTGAGCTGCGCTCAGGACAAAAAGTTCGCTCCAGCCTTCCTCCAGTAAGATTGCTTGGTCACGGAATGGCAGGTCAAGGAATGTTGGGATATTTCGAGCCCAGGTCACTGACATATACAGCAGTTGAATGGCTGACTCGTAAACAGAAGGGTTGGGTCCAGGCCCTGTGGAATAAAATCCAATTCTATCGCAGACAGCAGATGCTGAAGAGCCTCTAGAAAAGACAATCTCGCTGAGGGACTGTGTAGGGTGGGGAGAGGACTTTGTTTCTTTTACCTTTACGTCTGATTTGGAGCCTAGAAGAGTTGTGATGGACAGGAAGCTATGCTTCTTTGTGGAGTCTGGAGACTATAAAAGCAAACAGTTGATATATGATTGATTCCAATAACTTTCTTAATCTTTACAAAAGACTCAGTTAACATGCTTAGCCCCTTTCTGAATAAAAATAAACAAAAATCAATTATTCGTGTGCGTTTGATTAGGTTTGAAATATATATATACTATATTAAATTCCGTATCAAAAGCATACATCTTAATATGTAAACAACATGTATATATTCTTTCAGTCTTCGAACACTAAATATATTCATAAATAAGATCCGTGAATATGCATACTAGACATATTTTGGACATGAACTCCAATTCCCTTGATTGTACAAATAAAATGAGGCGCATCTCCAAATTTTTAAAACTTCAGTTCATTCAAACTCGTCGTCTTCATTAGGTTCTTCCTTAAATTTGCTGTTAATTTGGAAAATCTCCAGCTCTCGATCTAGACTAAAATATATGCAACTACGTTTTCTCCATTTTCATTAAAAACTATTAGCTTTCTTTGCCGTTAGTTGTCCAAAAATCCCAAGGCAACGTACTTTTCATCGAAAGCCTATGAACTCAGACAAACACACCCATATGACTCATGTCATGTTGTCCTAAGCCGGCCCGGCTCCTCAAAACCCGATTAGTGCTAGCCCAGGGTAAATGTTTTAATCCATATCAGTGTTTCCTACCTTCTATATTGCTTGCTTTAGGCTGTAATTTTGGAGTTTTGGTAAAAGTTAACAGTTTTTTGTACGCATCAAAAAGCTTTACTTATGAAAAAATTAGTCTGAATTTTGTCTTAATCCAGGATTAAGTTAATCAAAGTTTTGAGAACCGGTCCCAGTTGTACACCAATGTAGCGGTTAGCAACGGTTGTCAAGGTCACAGTCACGTGAGTGTATGACACCAATAGGTTTGTCATCGGTTCGGTAAGCAGAACTTTTGAGAAGACATAAATCTAGTATTGACTCGTGTCGATCTACCCATATTCTTCATATTATAAATTGACACTTGTTATTTTACTTTTCAGTTGCAAGTTTCAAAAAATAAATTAAGGAGTTAAAATATTTCAGTTACAGAAACTAGGTTTGAATAAATTGTGCTCGGCAACTGACTTTTGAGCAACTTTTGGCTTTTGAAGAAACTTTTTTGATTCTAGCAACTTCCAGCAACTTTTGGATTTCGGAGCAACTTTGTATTGATTTATCTTATAAAAATCACATTTTGAAAAGAAACATCAATTTCTGTAAAAAGATTGATCAATGCCAAACAGGGTACGTGGTGTATAGAAGACAAATATATTGCTCGATGTTGCTCATATGTTAAACCTCGTCCCAAGCCATCTTCGGTTCTCTACCCGGCACTAACTGGTCACCCAGCCTATCAAACCTCAATACATCCCGAAGCTTAAGATACAGACTTATATATACTCAACTTTCTTAAGTTCCTTTGTTCAAAAGGAGCAATTATTGAAGGTATTAAATAATATTTATATGACATATTGATATATTAAGGTAGCAACTTTTAAAGTTTTAGTAGCAACTTTTTGAGTTTAAAAACCATTTTTTCACGATTTTACGAGCACAATCTGTTCAGGTTTAACTCAAGGGGGCCTCGAATGGACCCCCCATCCCCAACGCTTTTTTTTGGCCTCAAATCTGAACGCTTTGACCAATTGCCAAAAGCTTTGGCACAACTGTTCCTTGATAATGAATACATGTTTTGACATTAATTAAATGACGTCATCAATGATGACGCCATCACAGAAAGTCATCTTGTTGAATTTTTTTAAAAATGGAAAAAAATCGTTACTTTTCATTTTATTTCCAGTATTTTGCATTTCTATCACATAAAGCGGTATTTCTTATCCATTTCTTATAATATCTCTCAGTTTTATTAGACAAAATCTCAAAAATCGAAAATTAATCCAAGATGGCGGCCATCATTATTTTATAAGCCTTCGTCACCATGGTAAAGGTTTGAGGCTTGAATTGAAGGGTTAACAGAAACCAAAGTTAGAATACCTGGTGGTTGTTTTGCCTGTGATATTCTGGAGTTGGTGGAGAGCACGGTGGCTGGTTCGTACACGTTTTACGATCCTTTTCTATCTTTGTCGTTTCGAATCCCTGAAGAGGTGTCTCACCACTATGCGCCTGCGCATGTTGAAGTCCGAGATACTGCTGCTCAAAACATGGACTGCTTGTGGCTAAACTTTTTCGAGAAAATCTAGGTGTGAGGACCTGGGCCGACCGCGGGGCACGCTCATGTTGGACCGCTAGAAACAACAAGATACAGGGTTGGTTGTTACTTGTTTTCTTTCTCTCTCAGCACTACTCAATCCTTAAACCTAAATGATGTCATAGAGATTACACTTTTTATAGAATAATCAAAATTTGTTCAGATTCTGGGCTCTCAAGTTTTGCTTTTACTGGCTGGGTTATCCGTTTCTTAAGTTCAATTGTATGTGCTTATCATGGCAATGCATTTGCTCCATCCAAAAATTGAGGGTAAGAGACCTTTTATAGGTCTTATTCCAAGGGTAATCCCACTCAAGTTATTTTTAGACAAAGTACTCAGCTCTTTCGGGGATGTTACTCGTGCGTTGCGTGAACTTTTCACAACATGACTGGAGATGAAATGACGGAAAATGTACAGTAAAGTCCTTTTATAAGTTTCATTAACAAAGCCAAGTATTTTTCCACGGCTGTTCCACGAAAACATCCACGCAACGAGCGAGCAACATCTGCGGAAGAGCTGGGTACCATGTCCAAAAATAACTTATAAGTTATTTATAAGATTAAGAGCGATAAACCTAAGAATAAGACCAATATATGGAGGATTCGCTCTCTTACTCTTCCTCTCGATCTTGTCCTTACCATAAAATAAATCAAAAATCATTATCTCAAAAACATTTTATGTAACGAGATTCCAGCCTCAGCTGCTCTGTTAATTTTGTTTTCAAACAGCGCGTTCATATTGAGCTAGCTCGTAAACTAAACAATGAAGTTTAAAATCCTTAATAAATAGTTTATCAAGATTGATTAGTTAGCCATAAGTTAATATAAGGAATCTCCTGCAGTTCTTTCCCCCACAAACGTCTACTGAGCTAAACTAAACTTGTTTTCATCCCTAACAATTGTAAAAACAAAAAGGCTGCTGCTTGCAGAATTTAGTTTTAATCTTCAATTTCAAAATCAAACGGTCTGACCAATAATTACACAAATTTGTATACTCACTAGACAGTTCACCAGGTAAGTCACCAGTATTCTAATAAGAATATGAAAAACTGCTTCAATCTTTTCAACTAAAATGACACCTACAGTGCCTGTCAAAAGAATAAAAACTGGTGATCACCGTTTCATGATCCTAAATTGATTCCTTGAACAGATTAAAAACTGTTACCCCTGGTACCAGCAAGGGATGGCGTGGTTCAGTCACATGAGTTCACGCGCACCGAGCCAATTATGGATAAAAACCGGCCGACGATCGAAGATCAATAAACAGAAAAATTCATTAGTCATTCCAAAACAAACCGAATCCTGAAATTCTTTCATTTTTGAAGAAAAGTTTATAAGCTTGACATGGATCTTGAGCGGAAAGATTTCACAAACCTTTTGGCAAAATTCTTCAACTCATTTAACTTCTTCGTCTCATAAAGTACTAATTTTTGAGCTCGAAATAACATTGATAAAACTCTATACAGACTTATTTATCTCAATACCAATCGAAATAAACTGGTTTTTTTTTTATTGATACTTAATAACAAAACATTTTTATTATATTATATAAACTTTGATGGACAGAATGTTTGGAAAATTTCTAACTGTGTGTTGATTTGCCACCGATATTCGAAAAGTTCTTGGAATTTCGGATTAGTTCGATTTCTTTTCCTGAGTTACTTGACTGATCTATTTAGAAATTGAGTAGGATTATCAAGATTTTTATAAAAATATCGAAAACTAGACCTAAAAAAAAAAGAATTTTAAATGCATCGTTTTTAGTCTTTGCCGTGGTTTAACTTTAAGTTTCTTAATTCTTGCATGAGCTGAGCTCTTATCCGGCGCCAAACAAATATCCAACTGTATGTTCATTTTACCTTTTATCAAAATCTAGTTCTGATATTAAGTTAAAGTGTAAGTGTTAATGTGTCTCTTTTAATTGCGACTTTATCAAGCTAACATCTAGTTTATGCCAGTTTTAATTAATATAACGCTTAGTTGCATCTGTGTAAATGGCATCTATAAAGTTTTCTTTTGTTTTGTAGTATTTGTAGGTCGGTCAGAAACTCTGTATCACCAGCAAGAAGTCATTGCATTTCGGTGCCTCAGAATTACAAGATGACCAAATCATCTATTAATATTACTTTATTTTTTTTTTATTTTAATCAGTGATATATATTTTTTAAATATGCGAGATTATCGATCTCTGTCTTCATGGAAAATCAAACCGGAGACCTCAGCAGGAACACTGTAGATTCTCTTAATTAACATGAACAATGCTACCTTTGACATTTAACTCGCATTTCTACTGTCCACCTTTCGATCAACCACCAAGATGAGAGATAAAATCTTTTCTTTGTCAGGTTTTAAAAGTTGTCGAAATGCGGTCCATTCGAGTGTAAATGATTCTTTTTTTCGTTTTGTTTGAATATTGGTCTTCACCAATTTGGATCAAATTACTGCGTTGTGGCTGCCGCGAATATAATACACCAGTTTTGTTTAAGTTAAATAAACGCTTTAGGAAATCACAAATAGTAACTCTTACTGTATGTCGTACATATAAAAAATTTACTCAACATGCAGTCTTCATTTTTAAACTTCAGTTTTGCTTGTACTTGCATGGAAAACTGGAATAATGAAAACTAAGAAAGTATTTAAGTAGTTTTAAATATTTAAAAATTAATATAAACGTGCATGTGTTGAATATTGGCTCTGCTTAATATCGGAATATCATTAGCTGTTACCATCAGCTTTACATTCATATGATAATGATACCTGCAGCCCCTAAACTCGCCTATTGAAGATATCTTAACTGCATGCGGCAGAGTTTTAAAAAATGTTCCTTCGAATAATCGATAATTTTGAGGCAAAGTTTTGCGTAATTGACCATAATGATAACTTTGTTCCAACTCTTTTGGTATTTACATTTTTAATGTATATTTCCTTTCCTAAAACATAGGCTGCAGCAAACAATATTCAGTTTCAAGTATCTTGCAAAACTCCTTTTACAAATTTTCGTTACTAATTTAACTTATGGTGCTGCTAATGCTATTGATGTTCACACTCCAACTTTAATTAACTTGTGAGTTGTAGACAGTTTTGCTTAATTTACTAGGAAAAAGTTTATTTTGTAATGAACTTTAGAGCCAACCGCCAGAGCATCTAATGAAAGATTCATATCATGGCAAAATACAGCTAGCTAAGATCGGGTTAATATTAGTGTAGGCAAAAAGCGTAGAACTTTTCGTGTTGTTAGTTATGTCGGTTTTTATGGTTTTGCTTAACAAATGAAAAATATGTATTAACATAGAAAAAATATTAAGATTATGAAATAAAAGTATTATTAGCACATGATATTTGTATCCAAAACAAGAGCAATGCCATTAAAATGCTACTAATAATTAATGGGTTTATTACAAGAACAGAACTCATGCAAACACATGTTCGCCAAGGCAACCACGGAACAGGTTAGCCATTTGACTTGCGACCAAAAGTCTTCGAGATTTTTTTTTCAGATAACTAACTTAATGATGTTTCACTGACAACCATATTAAGATTAAGAAGTTCTGGTGAAACTTGCAAGTAAGCTTTACTGAAAATTACACCATTTAAGCTTTGAGTCTACTTTAGAGTGTGACCCTACATCTCTTCGACTATTTCCCGTAAAAACAGTAAACATTTATTCCTTCTTCGTGAAGTGTGTCCATCAGGTTAGCAAGAAGCATAAACTTTGCTGTTCAAAGAAAATGTTTTTCGTTAACTCCAAGGTAAAATTAAATGACCAAAATTTAAATGTACTTTTTCTAATGGTCCCTTTTGCTTTCCTATAGACACAGTACAGTGACTTAAATTTTTGACGCAAAAATTGCACAGTTTACTGTAAATGTAAAAAAATTATTTGTACAAATGTATATAAGTGCAGGCATTCTTGCGTTGCCTTTGACTTTTTGAATTTTTTTATCAAGCAGTGTTAACAATAACATGCTAAAAAGGAACTAAAACTAATTATAAACACAAACCATTGTAAAGAAAGTTCCGCTTTGTGGTCCGGTTTAGCCCGCAAGACTAAAATATTATTATCTAATGGCAACAATAAAGGTTGTTGGAGAGTCTAGTCTTGATTTACTGCTCAGTTGAAATGGTTTCAGCATTTTCCCGTTTAACGTATTAAGACTGGAAAAAAGGGCTTCAATCATTTAACGAAAAGTGCTGCCTAATGACATTCCACTTTCTTTTCCTAAATACTTTTAGCTCGATTACAAGCTCCTTAGTAATTCTAGTACTGTGCCAGACGGTTATTGTTTCAATTAACAATAACCAAATTAGCTTGGTATATAAAAAAAACGCTTTTATGCTATGAATTTTGCGAGTCTAGGATAGACAAATATACGTTCCTACTTACCATCTTTGTTCATTTTTACTTCAAAACATTTTTTAAGTCGGCAGGCTTGGCATTGATTCCGTCTTGTAACGTCTACTTGACAAATTCCATTTTCCTTACACTGGTATGATAAGTTCCTACGAACGCTTCTTTTGAAAAACCCTCTGCAGCCATCGCAGGTGAAGACGCCATAATGTTTACCAGACGAGCGGTCACCACAGACTTTGCATAGAATGACAGGTTTGTGATCTAAAACACAAGGATCTTGCTGTTACAGGTCTTATTTTATCTCATTTCTTTCACCAAGTATAATTTCTTAATGTGAACAAAATGATTCCTTCACAAAAACCTTTACTTGTGAAACGTTAAAAGTAAAAATGTCTTAGTTTTAGATCAATTTTGAAAATCACAGCACAACCAACTCTGATACTTTTCTTTAACCCTATAGAAAGTCTTTGAATTTGATAAATCTTACACTTTGCAAACCAATGAATTTTACAAAAACGAATGGCGTTAATACAGTACGTTCATTAATCGCATTTTCAAAAAATAGTCTTGAAAATTGCAAAAAAACAGTGCCCTGTGCTTACTGCAGGGTTTGATCAGTCTGTCCTTAAACATGGAGCAAGTTTTTAATATATATTCGAACTCTCTTGATTAGAAGGAATCCATTCTTTCACTTGATCTTTTTATCTTGAGATAAATCTAGAGGTTTGCAGACTCAGCAAGCAATTTAATCAAATTTATTTTTAATTTGCCTAAAGGTGTGAACTTTCAAACGGAACTGTATGTTAATCCACTCCCGTTCAGCTTGTAAAACTTCCAGCATCGACACAATAAATACAGTGCAGCCTGAGCTAAATGGATAAGAACTTGGAAGTCCTTTACCTGAATCGGGACTTGGGAGTTTTTCTTCATGTTTGATGGTGATTACTGCAGTGTTCATGGTTACAGTTTTCGCGCTCTTGCTGGGCTGTAACTCCAGCTTTCTTAAGTCAGCCCTTGACTGCGAAAGAGCAGTCTTTTAGATCTTGTCGTTAAATGAAAAGGCTCACCTTGTCCAACGCAAGAAGAGAACAGGTGTACGTTGTTTCCAGTGTTGTGATTGGCTAATGTTAGCCTATACTAGTCAATGATTGGTTGGATAATTGATCTTTAAGCAGATATCTGAAACGCTTAAACAACACTATTCTTAACCAGGGCGTGGGAAGCCAATGAGCCTGTAGCGTTGGCCATATCCAATCCTCTGTTATGTAAATGTCACGACCGTTGCAGATTGAAAACGACCAGCAAAGTGTAATGTGAAATTCTATATTTTTCAAGTACCCTTCAAATGCATGGACCTAATGCAATTTTGGCAGTGCTACAAAAGGAATTATGTCGACACCATTTATAAGCATAATCAAAAGCTAAAGATGAAGATTACATCAAAGGGTTATAAGCCACACCACGAGGCCAAAGTTTCGTTTGCAATCTTTTTTAAGGGACTGCCAAACTAAAAAAAAACTTGGCAGCTGTCCATATTTTTGTTCGGTTCCATTTCTTGAAGAATCATCGTTTTGCACTTGAATCTATCCTACGTAATTCCATTACTTAAAACAATACTTGTAAAGGAATGACTAATCGCATGCATTCGTCTTAAAAAAGACAAAGAAAATAAGCTCTTTATAACTCTAAACAGTGTAGGTTTTGATACATTGCTTTGCACGTGCACTATGTCTGGAACCAAACGGCCATTTCTAGTCACCTGTTACAGGTCTTTTTTGTGCATGCGCAGAATGCGAAAAACACTATTAAAAATTTATTTTGTGAAAAGAAACTTGGCCGCCTTTAGGTGTTTAAGTTACTATGGTTTTTCAAACAAACTACACAGAAGTAATACTTTTAATCGGCCATTTTCGGTTCATTTTTAAATGTTATACTAAAACTTTTGAAACACGTCACGCATGTTCCAAAAACTAAAACTAATAATTTTGGTGATTATTTAAAGAAGATTGAATATAAATAACAAATATCCCTGTATATCTAATGGAAAGAAAGTGTCAGTTTTACCGAACAAACTGAGGGTTTAGTCAATGTGTTCTTCCGTTTAATTTGTTTCACGCACGCGTTGCAGTTTATTCAAACAATATGCAAATTACTAAATTCCGCTTTATAAGTATCAGCATTTTATTCCAGAGTAAAAACGTGCCAACGGCTTTGTTTCTTGAAGAGTGTTGCGTACAGAATGTTATTTTTTTCATCCTCGTGCAGAAAGCGGAAGAGTTTTCCTGTTAGAACAAAAAGTTTATTCATCAAAACACTTATTTGATTATTTTGGGATTTCTTAATGGCATAATAAACACTGTTAATTATTTGTCAAGACGTGTTGTCAGTTTATGTCGTTATAAATCATTGTTGTTAAAAATACCACAATAAGTTTCACTCATTCCGTACAAACAAACCAGGTATCCAACGGGTAAAATTAAACCATATTTAATCCAACTTTTTTCACACAAAAAGTGTTTTCGACTTAGTTTTAAATTTTTGACTGATTTTCTTTCTTTTTGTATTTTGCATTAGATCGTTTTTCTCGCTCCGTGGTTTCTTTTGTAAGCAGATACTTATAGTTATGATAAATATAGTAATTCTATTTACATCCAAAGGTTTAGCTATGACTGAAGATCATATAATAACAAATAGAGAGCTTATATATTGGCTTAAAACCGATCGATTTTAAAAACCTTCATAGTAAGATTGAGATCAATCTAAAACCACATCCGGGGATCGAACACGGGTTACTGAGATAGAATCACAAGTTTGACCACCTCGATAATTGTTAGAGTTAATAATGTATTTCAAAATGTTCCTACCACAACAAAGTGTCAATAAGCAGAAAAGCTGTTTTTGTTTGTTTTTTCTTTATTGTTCCATTGCGACCGTCGATCCATATCTTTTCTTATTCCAGTCAGTACATTTGGGGAAAAAAAGTTGAATTGGTGAGCAAATTCGCGCTATATATATACTTAAGCAAACGCCCCATCAGCATATTTATATCAATACTAGCTCCGTTTCCAGCTTTATGACACGTATATTAACAATTTAAACAATGTACTTGCATGATTTGATGAGCTCTAGGTTGAATAGTTAAAAAATGGCATGGCCGTAGAGAAAGCACAAAGCTGACGTTTCGAGCGTTATCCCTTCGTTAGCCCTTCGCAATGAGCAAAAATGGACGCTTCCCTTCCAGCATGTGAGTTTAAAAAAAAAACTAATGACGTTTTCGAAAACTTCATTCTATGTTCCATTACAGAAAAGTATCATGACTTTGTTAAGATTGGCCAAGTACTTGTTACACGAGTTACGCGCTTTTTGGTGAAGCTCCGGCGCTGTTTTGTCCCTGCAGGTATAACCTTAACAATGTTAAAAAAGGTCGCACGTGGTTTAATCAACTCTAGGTTGAAAAGTTTCACCATCATCAACGTAGGAAAAGCACAAAGCTGACGTTTCGAACGTTAACCCTTTGATAGCACATGCACAATTATAGCTTCAGGTTCTAGATTTGAATATTATTTAGAGTTCTTGCGAGTTTGAAAGCTCGTAGTCGGCGAACTCGGACCTACACAAAACCCTTGTTTGAGGGGGCATTTCTACGATTGATTGAAATAAATAATGATAACGTAAAATTAAATGACAAATAAGAAACTGACGGAAAACTGTAACTTTTTTATTCAAACTAGAGACAACGGTGTGTTGCATGAAGCTGGATTTGAATTAATTCTGCAACGAATGTGCTAAATTGTTCTCTCCTGTTGCCGATTTAACTGTTTTAAGAAGCTCTTTGTTAAGTTGAAATTGGTGAGCTGCCTCACTGCAAGCCAGCTTAACGGTGAGGATGTGAAATGCGTGAGATTATCGGTGTAATGTGTGAGAGCGTGAGAAAAGACACTGAGGCGTGAGAGTCACGCAAAATGCGTGAGATTGGACAGGTCTGCTCCGGCCTTGCACAACCTACAGTGATAAGGAGTCCATAGAAAGTTCCGCCTTGAGTTGATCATGTATTTCACTTATTAAATATGTGTGGCAACTTCGCATATACCTACGGCTACGCTTATACTATTCTGTTATGGCTGCGAATTTTAATCATAAGAAGTGGTAGTTAAGCCTGTACGAACTGTATAAAGAGCATTGGTTACAAGTTGCTAAATAAAAAAGGGTCACATTCTTAGCATTGCAAGACAGTTTTTCCTAGATATAATATTTTTTCCCAGTGGCAAAGCTATATATAACTACTGCACGTGAAACAAACAATGAGATTCGGAGAGATATATGGCTAACACTCCAAACGTCAGCTTTGTGCTTTTCACTCCTACGGCCAAGAATAAAAAATTTTGAATAGCTCTGACGAAGAGATAGCACTCGAAACGTCAGCTTTGTGCTTCCCTACGGCCATGAATAAACTTTTGAGTTGCTCTGACGAAGAGATAACACTTGAAACGTCAGCTTTGTGCTTTCCCAACGGCCATGAATAAACTATTCAACCTGCACGTGTTTCACGTACTCGGCAGCGCAATGCACTTCAGTAAGGTTTGAAACAATGACTAGAAGCTTGACTTTAAACTGAACTGCGTCTTGGTGATGGTTTTGGCTTTGTTTTGATTTCATTGATAGTGTTTTAATACTACAGTAATTTCAAAGAACTGCATAATAACTCTAAGAATTATACAATGATGTATTGTGCAACACGTGGGGGTACTTTTGTTAACTAAGTGATCTTACGCAATAAACCATTGTTTTAATTTGTTTTAAATGACGATTTTCAATACAAAACTAAGGATTACTGCGATAAGAGAAAAGCACGAGAGTTAACATTTTAAAAACAATCTTTTTTTGAAATATAATTGTCCCGCTAAGCGGCACGAAAATTCTTTGCTCAAAATACACTACGACATTGAGCTTAGGTATTTGGCGCTTGCGCAAACATGATCAAGACATATCTGAGTAGAATTCTTCCAGTACCGACTTTAAATCAGCAATAGTAGAACTGTAGCGACAAACTGCAGCAGTTGTGTCTGGGTTGCCGTGAAATGAGACTGTTAGTGTTATGATTACGCACCGATACTGGCTCTATTCAGGGCATTTGGGTACCGGGGGTTTAGTAGCTTTCTAGCTTCCCCACTGGGGGGCGTTTGAGATGATTCTCCAGACGCACGATGTCATTAACTTCTATTAGTATTTTCCAAAAAATCGTATGATGTTTTATCGGGTCACAATGGATAAAACGGCGTTCTTCACTTGTAAGCAAATATATCGTGATATTATGACTTATAATTAAGTGAAGAAACTTATTTTTGTGAGGTACGAATTATAGTTTATTGAAGATCCTGATTTAAGAAGAAAAACTTGGTAAATTTTCATTCTTACAAACAAGAGCACTTGATTTTGGATGCTTCACAAAATCATTTTCTATGCACACCTTCTTTGTTATTAAAACTTTTAATGAACCGATCAAGTTTTTTTTTGAGCAGTAATTTTAGCTTTGCATTTATTACCATGCAGCAATGTAATAAAATATTTGTTTCAGCAAGTTTCTGCTTTTGGATTTGCTAAGAGATCAATTATATTTTTTAAGTCAGACGTAGGTAATGCTAGAAAAGAATTTGATGTTTTAGGAGATACTGAAAAATTGATAGAAATTAAATGAAGTTCAAAAGGGTATTTTCCCTTCCAAACTTAAGCATGCTAAGATTATTCCAATAT
>ERZ1740055.192-NODE-192-length-13488-cov-6.689347_pt1 | contig 13488 bp, 5 predicted proteins | sample MGYA00581747_ERZ1740055 | MGnify/ENA primary metagenome ERZ1740055 (study PRJEB43018, sample SAMN04849739) | marine metagenome | isolation source: floating plastic debris | place: Pacific Ocean | collected 2008-08-28 | study: EMG produced TPA metagenomics assembly...
AAAGTGACTTCACTTTTAAATTATGCTGTGAAAGGCGTAAAAGGAAACGCCAACTGCGTTATTAAAATTTTAAATTAGTTTACTTTGGGACTACATGGTTAGCGCTATTTTAAATGTGAAGTCACTGTCACTTTCAGTTAATCTAAAATTAAACAGGAAGTTTATTTGAGCACGTCCCAAACGTGGATATGGCTACAAATACTGAATTTTGTTGCACTTTTATTACCCCCCCGATGAAGCCTACATAGAGGCGAAACGCGTCAGAGAATATAAGAAGTTTTAATTACAACTCGGCAATCTGATTGTGCTGCTCATAAGTCATTGTTATAAAATAAAAACAATAAAAACTCATTGCTGTTGATTCTGACAATCAAGATTAAAATCCGAAAAAGGCGGCATGGCACTTGTGATGAATGTTGATATTGACAAGGATAATGTCATCTGTTTGGAAAAGAAAGAACGGTTTACACGCTCAACCTTTATGCTTGCCCGTTTTGTGCGAAAGGAAGAACACGTGCTGACGAGCGAGTGCACTCAGTGTAAGCACAGTATAGCGTTCGCAAGAATACCCGCTATTTTGATTTTGATTTTTTTTTTTTTTTTGCGTTCTGGCCTTTACATAAAATTTTTACTATAGAACAAAAAACAAGAATGCGTATAAATTAGCGAGTCATTTGTTCATAGAAGAAATAGAGATAATTCTGCGATTATATAGAAACAAAGCCATCAGTGGTTATTATATGATCTGAAGCATTAATATCTAATGGGCATATTGTATAATAAAGCCAAAGTCTGGCTGCTTATAAGAAAGCGCAATGCTTATTGTAAGTATGGAAACATGCACTTTTGCCTTCCCATATAATTTCAACAGTTTTTTTTTATCAAATTTAATGTAAGACAAGCGTGATTTTTAAATTGATTTTCTAATTTTCTATTATCAAACTCTTCTGTTCTCCATTCCAGACGTTTGTCAGACAAAATAGTTCTATGTTAAAGAAAAAAAAATCAATTTGTTTTTTAATCAAGGAATATTGAAAGTCAAATATTGCTATCTTTCAACAATTCCTTATCGCTGGTAAACTATTCGTTGTCAAGGAAAATGTCAGTTTAGCTGACCAAAGTTCATATTTTTAAAATTAAACTGAAAAACGACTGTAAGAAATGTACTTGGAAAGAATCTGAAATTCTTTATTCCATGACATCACTGGCATTTACTATTTTAGCAAGATCATCAACAATATTTGAGCTACCAGCTATATTATAATATTTTTTCTGAAAATCCAAAACTTCATAAATCTAAGTCAAATATTTATTCAGCTGTCATGTTCAATAAAAAGAGGTTTGGCTGGTAGTACTTAAGCGGTTGTCTTATCTCGCTAGATAATATGATAATCTCTGCTCGAGATTGATCATAATAAAAATTTAAAAAGAAAAAAAAAATGTTGAATTTGTCGCCTATTGGCTTATCCAAACCGACAGCTTTTGTATTGTGTGTTGAAAAAAAAAGTTCGAAAATATTTGAATAATTTCTCGCTGTCTCCAATCAAATGTTTCCAGAACTCAATTATCAAAATGTTTTGTTGCCGATGAATCAGTATAAAAGACGGCAGTGCAATGAAGATGGCTATCTACCCCTGTCTTCATAATTTTTACTAAAACCAGTTATAAACTGGTATTGAAAATTTCATCATAACTCAAGGACTCGTCGTTGCTATTTTATTGAGGTAAGACAAACTTATACTCTGTTAAAAGATTGTTGTGTTTTAATATTTTTAAATATCAAAACATGAAACAAGCGTAATAAAAGGAAATCATCGGGTTTCTTTTGCTTGATTCAGATTATTGCTAAAAGTTATAGATTTTTGGCCGTGGGAACCACGTTGTTACAAGCATTTGTGCACGAGAAGCCGGTCTTTTAAAAAACATTAACGATTTTTAAGTGTTGAGATAATATTTTAAACACATTTTTATTCATAGAGATGAGTTAATTTATTATATAAGAAAAAAAAATATGAAAACGTCAAAACAATCTACCAATTTTTTCATGGATTTATATTCAGTTCAAATACACTTATTTCTTTTGTTAAATGTAGATTGTTTCACATTATTTTTCTTTTAAAACAGCTGTTTATCTACACTTTTACATGTAAGGTTGTCTTTTGTTATTAAGGTGTGTAACCTTAACATAAAAAATTGCTGGCTTTAAAATTAGTTTAAAGTCTATAAGATGAAACGACAAGTCTTAAAAATCGAAAACAATTGAAACAAACGAAGAAGAGTTGCAGCAAAGGTGATAATAGTTTTGTTTAATAGACTCTTTTTAGTCAACGCCGAACCTTTAATTGAATATTCTTCAAAATGAAAAGAAATAATATCTCTCTCTATCTTCAAATACACCTCAAAAATCTCAAAGCATTATAGTATGAATTTCGGAATTTTGTTTTTCTCGTTTTTTTCACTATTTATGCCGTTTATATGTTTGTTTAATTTTGCTCTGTTATGATTGAAAAATATTTTCTTCACTGAAAGAGATTTTCAATATGCAAATACAGGTTAATGCTTTAACCAATCCTCGCTAAGTTTCTTTTTCTAATGAAGGTGTAAGAATCCAAGAAAAAATACAACCTGTCTTGTTTATATACTGTCTCGCTTAGTACCGTGGGACAAAGATATTGAAATAAATTTTCTTAAGCAAACAGAATGAAAATCCAATCTTTAACTTCTCAAATAAATATTTAGATTTATTTAGAAACTTTGAATCAGATAGAATTTGATCCTAAAAAAATAATTGCATTCTTTAGGGACAAACAAAAACATTGAATACATAGCAAAGAGAAAACTAATGAGCATCTATTAAAATGTAGTACCGTGAAACTAGCTGAAAGAAACTTTCAACTTAACGATTGAGAGCCTTCAGTTAATCAACTAATTTGATTACATCTATATTCCCATTTGGATTTTATTCGCACACAGTTTTATGTAGTTTAGTTGTTTGTCCTGGGTCTCTCTTACTCTGCTGAGAATGGATAAACACAATGTTAGAATCTTTTCACTAAATTTCGCGTAGTTGGTGTTAACGATTAAATCTTCATTCTCTCTTTTGCAACATGCCATTTAGAAATGTCATTTCTTGTCATAGAATTCCTAATTTGAAATTTAAGAAAAAAAATTAACGAAAAAACCTCGACTTTTTGTAATAAAATCCAAAAACTTTCCGATTGACTCAGTCTTATTGAAGATATCACTTAATCCATTGTCAACGGCAGTAAGTTTTACTGCAAATACTTTTAGTTCTGTGAATGACGTGGTGGTGTCATCAATCAGTTTTCCAGAAACAGACTTGAGCTCACCGATTGTAGCCTTAATGTGAGTAGATTTACAATTAAACTTCTTTTTTCACTCGAAGGCAAACACCTATATAAAGGAATTATCCTTATAATCAGTAAGTAAACCAAACTTTAAACAACTGAAACGTGGCTATAGTGCCCAATATAATAGCTTCAACTTAGCTACAAGCACGTCAGTTGTGCTATCTATGCTTTTGAACAAACAAAATTGGAAAATATCGAGCATTATTGTAAAAAATGTTTACCACAAAGTGAGGTAAAAACTGACTAATGAGTATAGTTTGCTTCTGGTGTTGTACGTTAAGTTGATAAAGACTTAATATTTTACTTTTTAGGACGAAAGCATGTAAGACTTAAACATTTTCTAAACTTACCTTAGCCGATTTGAACATTCTGTTATCGCCCATTAGGCTCAGTGATAGGTTCATCTTCGTATGTGTTCCTCATATATGTTCGTGTACCACTATAATGTGAGCTAAGTATACCTTTTGAAGTCGTCACGCCTTAGTCTGTCATGCAAGAGAGTGTGACGGGAATTGTCTATTTATCACGACATACTGGTGATATTTTCACACCCAAAAATGTTCGTGTCCCCATTTTATATCTTGTGAGCACGCCCAATATATGATCATGAAAATATTACACACGAACAAGTTAGAGCTTTGCATAATATGAAAGCATCAGCAATCCCATTGTGAAAATTTCTCCTTCTCTAAACGAAATTGTCGATTTTGCCGCCTTTTTGGCGTACTAGCCGCATGCGTGCGTTTCAGGTTTAAGATTGTCCTTTGTAATGACTTCCTATCATGAGATATTGTTGGGAGATTTTGTGCCTATTAAGTCTTGCATTTCTTCATTTTTCTTCAAGCTTAAGCATGTACACTTCGTCTCTGAGGGGAAAAATCAATTCAACTGAATCGGTAAAATGTGTTTGGCATGAAAGTTTTGTCTGTCACAACGTCTTTCCTTCTTGCTATGTTTTTAAGCGAAAAAATATGCATGTAACAATTGCTTCTACTTATCGTGTTGTATTATGCCAAAAGTGTGAAAAACAAAATGATATTATCGTTTTAAAAAAAAAGTTTAAACCTCGAAAGTGTTCAAAAACGTTTAAAACAATTTATATTTCAAAATCGTCTGGTTTGGACACATGTCCTAGTTCACAAAGAAGAAAGCGGCAGTGGCATAATATCCCTTCGTTTGAAAAACGGTTTATTTTCTGCTAAGCTATTATTTTTACGTTCACTAATTGAAACAATTTTTTAAAAATTGAAATCTGTGGTAAACGAATTATGTCGATATCCAGCTAGAGAAAACAGCGAAGAAGCTATCTGCTGTTGAGAAAAATACGTGATCATTTTAAAAAAAGGCCGAATCTTTCACACCTCTTTTGTTATGATAAAATAATTAAAATTAAAATGTTGCTTGAAAGGTAATTAAAAGATGTTTTTCAATCATTTTCGTCGAGGGTGTTGGCAGATTTTGGAAGAGAGTACACGAGAGATAAATATTTACTTTGTTGAAATTATAATATAGAAAGTTTTTTACTAAAATGTTTAAATAGAAAAGTTAATTTTAGGAGCTTGTTGGCTGATGGTATTGGCGCCTATGTCTGCTGTCTGTTTCAGCCGATGAAAGTTGTTAACTCTAGATGGATTGGGCACTAATCCATCGCAGGGAAGCTGGTACTCTATGATTTACAGACGCGATGTCAAGGCAAGTTATTTTAGCTTTGGCAGAAATGGTTACAAAAATGCTGTGATTTGGAAGGAAGAGATCTTAACAACTGCGCCAACCACATTGCTGTAAAACCGATAAAAAAAAAAATGTCAAGATAACGCAAAATGTTACCTTGACCTAGAAATAGAAAAAAAAAATACCAGAAAAACAGCATAACGTAAATACTTTAAACTAAACCGAACGATCTAGATGTATTTTCAATATTTTTGTAAAGTCTTCTATGCCTCAAAATATAAATAATTGGGATTGACAGTCCCAATTCCTTTTAAAAAGTAAATTGAAATCAGTGCGGAAAGGTTATGAAAGCAACGTTTCATTTTTCTATTTTATCGATCAGATATCTGCTTCACAACACAAACATGAAATTAGTTGGGAAAATATTTATTTGCTTTTGATTGTATAAATAAATCTACCAAATGAGGGTTTGTGTTTCACTTAAATGCTTATCTGGAGTTCGTAAGATTCTCAAATCGTTTAACTTTGTTAGTTCTTCCAGGACGTTGAATAGTTTTCCGAGTAATGTTTTATATACTTGAGATAAAAAAATACAAATTTATTGCTATAGTGTTTACACGCACGATTCATGTGACGTTAGAAAAAAGGTCAAAGATTTTGTTGAAAAACTTAAGGATGTAAATCACTTTGATTATATTTAAAAAGGTGTTCAGCCGTTTTGCAACGCGGGTTGAGCTGTTTTTCTTGTTTAGTTTTCTTAAATTTCTAATACTGAGATTCTTTAGGAAGCGAAACAGAGATCCACAATGGCGTAGAATCACATATATTTTGTACAAAGTAACCAATTCTGTGAAATATGCTTTCTTTTTAGTAAAAAAGCAACTCTGAACGAATCGTGAATCAAAGAGTTTTGTTGAACTGGGTCCTGTTTACAAAAAGCTCTACTCAAACATTTCAGTTGGGAGAAGACATTGTTTCCTTGCTCTGATGCGTTATTTTGAAACAATATTTCTGAAAACAAAATAAGTTGTATCAATTTTTTCTACGACAACACGGAGTAAACCATAGTTTGAACTGAGCTTAAACTAGATATCTATAAGCGCCCTACAGGGTGTAATTACTTGTTTAATGTACGTATTGATCAACCATGAATTATCGATCGACTATCAAACTACGAGTCTTTTTTAATGAAAGGAGCACAGCCCGAATTTTCCGATAGCTATAAAACATTTTCCAGCTCATCTGAACAAGTTGAAATTTATGCCAGCAGTTAGTATAGTTTGCTTTAATCTTTTTTTTCACCGGATATGTTTTCTAGACACTGAAACATTTGAAACTTAACTGTTTAAAGTTCATTTTTTTTGAATAGCAACCAAAACTTGGTATGAAAAATTCTTATATGCAAATTAGCGTAACATTGAAGATATCATTATTGGTCTCAGGTACAATGAAGGTGTGAAACTTTGGAGAAAAAATACAATGCAATTATCTTGATTGTTTCCGTTAAAGGTTTACTACATTCAGCATACAAAGAGTTTTATAAAAGCGTGGACTTTTAGAAGTCCGACAACTGGTCACAGAACCAGAAAAAGTAAAAAAAAAAATCGCCAAGAAAAAGACGAAGAATTTCATGACAATATAAATAATCTTTATTCAAGCTTCACTTGGCGATGAATAGTACAGGATTGTTTTGAGACAACACTTCTGTATGTATTGTCTGATATTTATTATAATAATGATAATAGAACAACTTGCTATCCGAAACTAAGATACTAAAAAGGAAAGACTCTGAAGGAAATTACCTGTTTGCTTTGAAAACTTTATACAAAAATCATTTATCTTCCTTTAAATAGCTAATCTGATTATAAAAGGACGTTTTTAATTCCATTCTAGAGGAATACAAAATAAAAATGAAGTTGACTAAGAATTTATTCTAATTCTAGCAAAGTATTTTTTATTCTTCTTCTTGTTTTTCGTCTGTTTTAAAATGTATCTCCTCTATAATCTTGTAGTTCTTGACAGGCGCTAAGCATTACTGACAATCAGTGCAGTGAGATGAACACGGGTTACAGTACATCCAAGAATAGTTTCGTGTTTCTTTCTGCACAATTTAAGCTACCAAACATTTCTTGAATGGAAATAGGAGCACTTGAACGGTAATATCAGAATTCCCAAGTTGAACTTCGCTGGGACATTTCTGATTCTCCTTGTTGGACTTACTCCAGCCCTTAACGTTATTTTTCATACGAGCGCCATTACAAAGTTGACAAGAAATTTTCGTAAAACGTTTTTCGTTAACTCCTGAGAGCTTCCATTTAATGTACTGCTGTACACGTCTGCAAGTTCATCTCCTACAGCAGCTAGTTTTTTTGCAAGTTCTTTCAGTTCTGTCAATGATAAGGTACTATCATCGTTGTTAAATTGGTTGCACTGAGATAACGTTGGTTTGATGTCCTCCATTGCTGTTTTGTAAATTCAGTGAAGTTATGAAAATTGATTGAGGGAGTAACCTGTGGCAAAGAATAGAAATTGTTTGTTAAGACAACTCATACTTAGGATAAAAAACTACATTCGACTACAAATTAGGAATGCTATAAAGGAAGATTTTTCAAGTTCAAGAAAATGTTGCCATGTCAGTTCAAGTACTAAGTGCACTACAGTTAAAAGAGATTTGGATTATATAGTAAAATGAAATAGGAATAAATCTTGATCTTTAAAATAATTTTTTTTCTAACCTTTTTTATATCAGCTGGCACCAGAAATGTTTCTCTAACCTTTTGGGTAATGTATTTCTTCCGATGATTGTCCAAGCTTGTTAGAGCTAAACTTCACCCTTGCTCCTTTTATATGTTCCGGTAAGAGCGCTGATTGTTTGAATGGTATTTTGACGTCAGTCACGATTTGCTCTGTCACGCAAGTGAATGTGACCGTCTTTGCCCATTTATTACGGCAAGCTTGATGATTCACACCCACCATTATGTTCGTGTTCGGTTATGGATCTTGAGCACGCTTAATGCTCCGTCATGCAAATCTCAAAATTGCTTGATCGATTTGACGATTTATATATTCGTTCTTAGAATGTGTTTTTAATTGAAAAAATGGAGTTTTCGGTATCAAATTGACAAAAATGGCAAAATAAAAGCGATCCGTTATGGTGTAACCTTGACTTTTGTTTTTGTCCCAAACTAAGTTACAGAATTATCAATCAAAACAATGATGACTTCCGCGTGTTGTAATTGTAGACACGATTTTTTAACATGAAAGTTGGAAAATACTCGAATAAGCCGTGTGTAGGAATGCTTGATATAGTTAATTAGTGAAAAATATTTGCTTTTACAATGAAGCGTTTGGATAAAAAGATAGTTTTGCCGTGTTTTGTTTTAATCCACTAAGAACAAGAAATAATGAATTTGCCGATTTTTTAGCATCTAACTTAAAAAAAAATTAAAATAGGGAATAATTTTTTTGTGGTGCTATTGGTTTAAAGACTAGATCGTTTTTCCACTTTTTGTACAATCTAATTCACAAAACATAAGCTAGCACAGGATAAAATTTCAGATGACGAAACTATAGCTACCAAACACACACACACGCAACTAAACTAGTTGAAATCTAAACAGTAAAAACCTCTTAAAATCATCAACTGATTTTTTTTTCTTTTTATAGTTTACAAAATACTTGAGTTAGATTGTTTTATATATCTATTTGTTGAATAATCTAGATCGGCTTTCTTGCTTTATTATGTCGTTTGCCAATGAAGACTACACCGTCAAAACGCACAGTGTTAACGACTCATGCAAAGACTCACGTAAAAATTAAAAACTCGCACTACTCCTGAACAATTAATTGTACTCCAAAATGAACGTTTATTTTCTATTTTGCAGATTGATTGTTTACAACGTACACAGAAATGATGTTTGATGACTGATATGCGCGGATTATGATTTAGAAGGTGTGCGATATTCCGATTCGTGTTCTGTTGCCGTTTTAGACGAATTCCTAATAGTCGTTTGGTTTTGTTTGGTCCTGTAACAGTGATTATATGAGCCATGGTTTGGCATCATGATTTTGTCACGCAAGTGAGTGTGACATTCGTGGACCTTTTTCATAGCACGTTTGATATTTTGTGATACTCAGTGTTCGTTTCCCGTTAATTCTTGCGAACACGCTCAATGTTCTGTCATGCAAAGACCATTGCTGCAATAGCTAACATTTTAATTACTTTTTGTAACAGAAAGCTTGACTCACAACATTTTAGTTCTTGAATAAGCATGAATTTTTAATTTCTTAACATTTCTCTTTCATCAAAAGTGTAATGTTTGAATGCATGTTGAACTGACCTACAAAGTATATATCTATATGTGTCCAGTGATTGGTCTTCTCGGCGATGGCATCCACAGATATATTGTCTTCTGTATCTGGTCTATCATTCGTTCTATAGCATCTCAATTCTAAACTTAAAGTTCAGTTCCTGTAATAAGTGTTTTAAGCTTCAAATTATTCTTTGTATTAGTATATCTAGGCTTAGAGAAATATGAATTCAAATCGATAAATCATTTCAAATGATACAATGTACATTGGTAATAATGTTTTACTGTTGTGTTTTCGGTCGTTTTGGTTACATATTTTCAAGGTAACTTTAATTAATTGTCATACAATCACTTGATATATAGAAATATTTACAATAAATTCTAATAATCTTATATATAAAATCAATAATACCGCATCTTCTAAATATTAAGCAGAAATCAAACTCCTCATAGGATTATTCAGAATTTTAAAACTGCGTAGGTGCTGAGCTGAAAAATATTGCATATATTTGACGCTATTGTCCTAAACCAAGATGTCAGCGGTATTGACGTCAAAGCTCAAAATCTCTTCTTAAGTATATAGAGCAACTTAGCATCTGTTATTTCAAGGCGTCGTTTGACGACTTTATTTCTTACCAAACTGCAAAAACTCGACCTTAAAACCAGTAAATCTGGGAAAATGTTTTAATTTCTTCTATAGATTTATATGGAAAGATATCACACGAGCTTTCACAATACTGTGAAATACTGGATGGGGAGCAGTTTTAACCAATCAGAAATAAGCTTATGTCAGAAAATTAATTGGAAACTCTTTGTAAAAGAATATGTAAATATAATTTAACAAATCTTTTGTATCTTAATCATAAAAGCTTTCATGAATACTGAATTTAGTGCATTAGTTACCAAATGAGCTTTTATTTACCTTTTGAAACTTCTTGATTTCAACTTTTTTATAATTTCAGTGCAGCTTAAGACTCTGATTTTTTAACGTTTTATGTTTGTTGAAAAATTTCCTACTATGACAGTAAATGTTTTGACTCATCCAGTTGATGTTATAAATGCGGAAAATAAATCACTTGCTGAAATATGTACGAAACGTCGATCGTTGTACTTAATTTTCCTATATACATGAAGAACTTATAAACCATAACTGACACATTTTGACGCTTTTACAGAATATATTAACGTCTTTAAAAGAAATGAAGACTTAATCCTAGCCAATCACGAGAAGGTTACAGAAATGGTGTAAAAGCTTTTGTGACCACTCGCTTTTCAAGTCAAGTCTTTTGAAACAGAAATGAAAATTTTCTGCAGATGTTCGCACGAATGTATATACCGAAAAGAGTTTGATTCAAACGGACTTTAAGATAGGACCACAAACAGATTTCTTGTCCCAGTTAATCTGATGTTTTGGTAATGTAACCTTTTGTGGCCTATCACAATTGGTAAGTTATAAGACAACATGTTTAAGAAAGGATTTAAACACGAATTATGAAGATTTACAGTAAGATTCAGTATATGCAAATTGCGATCTTTGACACATCTTTATTGTCTTCTTATCAAAAGTATAACAACATTTTTTATATTTAACTCCCAGAAAATGAAATGAAAGGTTAAAGTAAGAAGAAAATATGCGGATCATGGTAAGTTTCACTCTTGGTTACCCTTTTATAGATTTGTTTTGTCAAGTAGAGCGTTTGAAGGGCCATGAAACTATTTAGTTGGGTTATAGGTTACGTTCTAGCTTTTTACCGATTAACTTATGCCTGACTTCGCATCCTTCTTATAGCTGTTTTTATTTGTATTTAATGTAAAAACTCATCCACGTTGATGTTGCATTCTCTTATGACCAATTTTGATACATTAACATCAAAAAATTTCGGACGAATTTAATTTCGGACAAAAATTTTGTCCAAATGGCCGTTTTTATACTGAAGAGGGCTAAGACGATGACTTTAACGTATAATTTTTAAGGACGTCTAGTATAAAGTCGAGATGGCCTTATTAACGGCCTTTAGCGGGATATCACGTGGGGTCTAAGTACGAGAACCGGTCTTTGCCCTTTCACTTATTTTTCTCCATTCTTGTTTTAGCCATCTGTACCTTTTTCGTAATTTAGATACGGAAGTGTCTTCTTGACCTTTTCCTCGCTAATTGTGAACTTCTGACAAGCGAAAGTCAAGTTTCTCTTTTATGTCTTGGAAGATTTGATCATTTGATGACTTTTTTAGAGCTAAAATCTCGAGATCAAACGCGTAATCGTCAGCAAGTACTTCTGTAAACTTTTAAAATTTTTCATCCGACCATTTCCTTGATATTTTCTCCGAGCAGGACTTTGGCTTGCAGGCCGCCATATTGACTCGTGACTAGTCCACACTCGGATTTGTGCATCGAGCTTCGGTTTCATGTTAGGCCGTCTTTTTCTGTGGCGTCTCGTCTTTATACTTGACGGCTATGCCGTCTGGCAAAATAAGGTTGACGATGAGGGACGTCTAAGCCTTCAGACTTCTGAGCCGTCTGCATTTTCTCTCGACTCTATACTAAAAGTTTAGGACGTCTTCGGAGCTTAAGGTCATCTAGACGTCCTAGCCGTCTCTAGCCTAAAAACGGCCAATACTAATCCGTTCGAAAATTTTTAGCGTTCGAAGTTACTTTGTTAAGGATATAGACCATGCATGTACAGCTACAGTTTGTATGTATTTCCCCACAGTTTGATGTTACACGACAACCGTTAAAAAGTTTGCCTTGATAAATAAGCTGAAATTGAATTAGAAATTCTATCACAGTTCCACTGAATAAGGCTCAATGGCTTTATTCTTTCCCAACTAGACTATTAATACATGCAAGCTCTGTTATATCCCGACCACAACAAGTCAATTACTACCGTTACCTATCTGTCCAAACTAAAGCAGTTGCTAAAACAGGCAAAAGTCGTCTTAATTTATAGAACTGACAATAAAACCGATCCGAATAACTACAGACCTATTTCACCTCTTTCGAACTTTAATAGAATTTTTGAGAAAACGATATATAAATGACTTAAACTCTTTTTGGATAAATATGAAATTCTCTACCACTGACAGTATGGGTTTAGGGAAAATCGATCAACTGAACATGCATTGATTGACATTGTAAATCAAATACAATCTAATTTTGACAAGGGATTATTTGCATGTGGATCTTCATAGATTTAAGAAAATCCTTCGACACTGTTGACAATGTGTGTATTTTGGCCAAGAGAGATTTTATTGCAAAAATTGCATCACTATGGTATTAGGGGTGAATTAATGACTGGTTCCGCTCTTATCTCGTTGATCGTGTGCAGTTAACGCAAAGTAGGATCTAATATTTCTACTGAGGCAAAAGTACCATATGGTGTTCCTCAAGGGTCTTTGTTACAGCCCTTGCTCTTTTTGATTTATATCAAAGACGTACATAGGTCTTTAAAAAAAAATATTTTTTTTATGTGTTTGATGACGATACTAATCTTCTCTATGCTGATAGGAGCCTCAAAACCGTTAAAGATACTGTTAATGTCGAATTGATGAAAGTGCATGAATGGCTAACATCTAATAAATTAACACTCAATTTTCAAAAATCAAACTATGTCATTTCCCACCCTTATCAAAAGAAAATTGACAATAAGGTCAACATTGTGATGTTTGATAGCGATAGTAAATTGTTTAAGCCTCTTGAGGAGAAAAAATACTTAAAATACCTGGGAGTTATAATTGACTCTAACCTCAGCTGGAAGTATCGCATTGGCCATATTATAAGTTCAAAACGGAGTAGGACAATTGTTAATTATATTGCTAGAATACGACATCATGTACCGACAAACACACTTCTCACTATCTATAGATCACTCATGCTCCCTTATCTGTATTTTGGCTTATCAGTTTGGGGACAAGCTGCACAAACCTACCTAAACCAGATTCTAGTGCTACAAAAGCATGCTCTCCTACTCATTTATTTTGCGCCGTACAGAACTCATGCTATTCCTTTGATCCTTTCTTCTAACTTACTTCCTATTGATACATTTTATCTCAGATTAATTGCAACACTAATGCATGATGTCTCGAACAACTTAGCGCCACTTACTATATCTGACCTTTTTAAATGCTCAAGTAATATAC
>ERZ1740055.193-NODE-193-length-13459-cov-7.731274_pt1 | contig 13459 bp, 1 predicted proteins | sample MGYA00581747_ERZ1740055 | MGnify/ENA primary metagenome ERZ1740055 (study PRJEB43018, sample SAMN04849739) | marine metagenome | isolation source: floating plastic debris | place: Pacific Ocean | collected 2008-08-28 | study: EMG produced TPA metagenomics assembly...
ATTTATTTTCGTTTCGGAATGAATCTCGATCCGGTATCATGTAAACACCGCCTTACTTAACATAACATTTTCTATGTATTGCTTAGTACAACAAGATCTTTATATGTTTACTGATGTGATTTTGTATACGGACATATTATAGACAACAGACCAGAAATCGGAGGCCCTGGAACATTTTATATCAGCGGCTATTCTGCTGGGAAGTACGTCAGTTCCCTCCGCATTGAAAATCAAAATAGGATGCCAAAGGTATTACAATAGTTTTAATGCACAAGATGAAAGTATTTCTATGCAATTCCAATTTATGAACTTAAAACTATGAAGATGTGTTTTATATAAAAAGAAATTTTGTAAATTTTAAGAAACACAGGAACGTATAAATTGAACTTATAAAATCAACATTAGTGAAACGTTTTAGCTGCGTGAACTGTGCTACGCAAATGAAGAAGGCGTAATGGACGTCTTGACTGTATTCGTTAAAAAACGGTCATAAACATCATATTAAAGGAATAGCCAATTTATGTATTAGCGAAAAAGATTGTTAGGAAAAACAACTTAATCCATATGTTTGTCCATCTATCTCACCTCTCCTTGTATTATCTTTTCTATTTAGATAATAAGTTGCATTCGTTGTAAATTAACTCTGATCCAGAAATTATTTTCCCCACAGATTAATGCATCAACAAACTTTAGTGACATAGCTCAAACAGGTAAAGTCGTAACTGTAAATATTAGACTACTATGAAATTCCTTAACAGTCACTTAACGGTTATGAAATATAATTTTTTTTCAACAACTGGGATGAACTCATTTTATTATTGTTACTCAAATGCTATTAATTTACTCAGTCACTCCACACTATACTCTCTACACTATACACTTTTTTCTCATTCGTATTTAGAGGGGGAGGCATCCTTTGAGAAGGGAGTGGGTGTGGAGGCCTTGACTTTCCTTGAATTTGGTCCTCGTTCATAGCAGATCAGGCTAGTCAAGGTTTTGATTGATTTCATCTTCCCTCTAAATTTCAAAATATAGGTTGAAAAGCTTATCGTTATAAGCAGAGTAAGGAGCACACGTTTCGCCTAGTATTTGATTGCTTGTAGCATAGCCAATGTGAATATTTCACGTGAATCAGTAGCGAATCTGTCGAAATGATTTGCGGATGGAAATGTTAAGCACAAGTTCTTCTTAATCGTAATCTTAAAACAATGTAGATCAACTTGAAACAGAAATGGTTTGGGCGGCAGTAGACGAATCATTTCGGATCGACATCTTGATGAGCTCTCAATACGTCTTTAAATATGGCTATAGACCACCTTCATAAATGGCGGCTATTTTAGTATTCTTTTGTCTGTATTTTAACGCAAACTAGGCTAGCCAGGCAATTTTGAATACAGACAAAAAAATACTAAAATAGCTGCCATTTGTGAAAGTGGTCTATACATTGACAACTAATACTTGTTGCAGGTTTCATAAACAAGAAACTTGGCTGTTAGCGAAAAATAAACAAATTTGCCTTTACTTTCGTCTTTTTTTGTCGTGTGATAACCAAAAGAAGATATAACTTTCAATATTTTTGTTGCAAAAGATCTACATAGTATTTTATACTTTATTATAATACAGATAGGACACGCGCACTCTGATTGGTCAAGAATCCATCTCTTATCAGAGTTTTTTTTCCAAAGTACAAAACATATTATAAATCAATGCTGCTCGTATTAGTTACATTTCCCTCGTGTTCTGAAATGCCCATCGTGTTTTATCACAATTTGTAAAATGATTTGGATAGTACGTGCGTTTTGATTGGTCTACAAGTCTGTTTTCATATCACTATGAAGCACGAAAATGACGTGAGCAGTATGGTTGACTGTCTCCGAGTTGTGAGAAGTTACGGTACGCGCTTCGTATATCATTTTTCTCTTTGTTAACAATGAAAATAATAATTCTATAAAAGAAATAAAAACATGTTTTCCGTGCCTCCATAGCCTGTTGAAAACCTTGGCAAAGTGCGTCTCGGGTTTTCACCTGCTCGAGAATTCTCCGAAACGTTCGCCTCAGTTTTCACCAGGCTATAAAGGCACGGAAAACATATTTTATTTCTTAAAAAAAAAGGTTTAGGCTTCTTTATTTGTTAAATAAAAATAAAGCAAAAAAATGTTTGTTTTCCTTCCGTGATGCAGGCGCAGTAGCTTGGGTTTTCCTAGACGAACGACGTCCTTACGTTGATTTAGATACTTTACAGCTGACACGAGGAGCTCAAGTGATAATCTCAGGATCAACAAAAAATGTATTGAACATCAGCAGAGTTAATGATGATGGCAGCAGTTTTCTGTATACTTCCAGTGCGAAAATACTTTATGTGCGCCAACATCTGGGCCCGTGTACTATCTTGTACAATGCTTCCAGTCTCGTTCTGGCAAGTGATAAATCAACAGCTTTCAAAGTCGATCGCACTGTTAACGTTTTTGGTGATTTTGAAGTCTATGGAAGCCCACTTCTGTCCCTTGGTCAAAATGGTGAAGCATTTAAAGTTTTTCCCTTATCAGCTGTAAACAACATTTTTGTTGGCGGTTTAACGCTCGGGACCTCAGGTGTCTTTCGACTTTACAGTGCTAGAGCAGAAACAGTTTGTTTGTGGAATGTTAACGGTACAACTTCATCGCAGTTTAAGTTTCTTAGAGGTAGTTCTTTTCATGTACATTGCCCGGTATATCTACATGGCAGCGTTCTGTCAATTGAACAAGATTCGGAACTTGTTTTTTACGGTGTTGGGCGATCTGTAATTTCGTTGGAACACGCAGTTATTAAAGGGAGTCTTAAAGCATCTAGTCTAGAGTTCGAAAAGACTAGATGGAAGAGTCTTGCTATTTACCCCCGTGCATCACTTTCGTTTTACACATACGATCGTGTGTTGAACATTACTAACAGCATTTCCATTGACGGGGTCCTAAATGCCAACAAGCAGCTGCTTATTTACACAACAGATTTTAATCTTGGATACACAGGCCGACTTGAATGGAACGGAACTGAAGTAGCCAAATTAGAAGCTGAGAACGTGTTTATTAACAGCAGATTTATTGCGGATCAAAAAACAATTGGTAGAGGATGGAAAACTTTGACCATTGGACCAAAAGGAAAGTTATCATTCAATTTTTCTCTACATGGAGAAATCAAAGTAGACGAACTAGTTGTTCAAGGAAAACTTGTAATTGAGGGACCTACAACAATTCGAGGATTTTCAAGAAATACTACACAGCTTATCTCCATTGCCGAAGGAGCCAGTGTAGAAATTAACACAAAGCAGTCCAACCTTAATTCTTCTGACGAACTAACTAATGCCACTGTGCTTGCGGAATCAGTAATTGTAAATGGTATTTGGTCCTTGAAAAACCTGAAAATATCGCAAGGATGGAAATCTCTGACAGTAGGATCTAAAGGAAAGTTTTCATTTGATGCCAATGGAGACTTTCCGGTTGGAAAACTTATAGTCCAAGGCGCTCTCCTAATTGGTAACGTCGTTGTTTTCAAGGGAAGAGATTCTCCGTTAATTAGTTTGTTTTCGGTAGAAACTAACGGAAAAGTGGAATTCGATATCTATGATAGCACCATCAATGGCAGTGGTTCTCAAAAAATCACCTCCAAATTACTGGCCAATGTCGTAAATGTTAAAGGTACATGGGTTGCTAGGAGACTAGCAATAGAACCAGGCTGGGATTCCTTGACAGTTGGAGTTACTGCGTTTCTACAGTGCCTTCCAACCAGTGATTTCAAAATGAATACACTGAACGTTAAAGGAGAATTGTCAATTGAAGGTGCAGTAAATTTTGCAGGACGTAATAAGACAGCGATTAGCAGTGTTATCATAGAAACCGGAGCAAAAATGTTTTTTGACCTACCATTGACAAGGTCATACAATAATAGCCACGGAGTGTCTGAGATGGTAGCTGATGAAGTTGTCATCCGGGGAACATGGATTGCTAACAAACTGAGAATCAAACGTGGTTGGAAGTCCCTAACCGTTGATCCGATTGGAAAGTTTAGTCTTCTTCCCGTGGGCGATTTTCCCATAGCTAACATATCTGTCTTTGGACAGTTGTTGGTGAATAGCACGATAACACTTCTTGGTAGCCAGTCACGTAACAGTAAATTCGAAATAGGACCCAAAGCTAGAGTTGAGTTCGATTTACCAGTTACAATTCCACATGTATCGGTAAATGCGTCAGGTGTAACTTTGTACTCAGTGATAGTTCGAGGTACATGGATAGCACACAAACTGACGAACAAATTTCGATGGAACAAGTTAGTTATAGACACTCTAGGTGTTTTACGGCTTCTGCCTATTGGGCTGTTCCCTGTAGATAGCGTTACTGTAAATGGGCATCTTTTCGTACAAAACACAATTTTTCTTCGTGGAATTGGAAATTTTGTCATTGGACCACAGGCTTTTGTTGAGTTTGGACTGAAACCTTTGACTCAGCATACAATTACCGGAAACATTTCTAAAGTTGAATACAGGTCAGTTATTGTGCAAGGAACTTGGAAACCCAAGAAACTCTCAATTTTATCAGGATGGCGCAATTTGTTGATCGATCAAAATGGGCTACTCAGAGTTCTCCCGATTGGATATTTTGCAATTGATGAAATTACTGTTAAAGGTCAGTTGCTTGTAGAAAGCACCATTGCTTTACGTGGAAGTAAAAGTTTCAGTGTTACACAAAAGGCAAGAGTGGAATTCGATATCAATCCTACAGTCCCACACAAGCCTATGGAGAATTACTCTGAGCTTTCTTCCTACTCCACGGTAACTATCGAGGGTTCATGGCAAGCACAGAAGTTATCCATTGCTCCAGGATGGTCACGTTTGTTTATTGGTACCCAGGGATTGTTAAGGATGCTTCCAGTTGGAAAGTTTAATATCGATGGAATCATAGTAAAGGGAAAGCTGCTTGTTGAACGTACGATAAAATTAAAAGGAAAGAAAGGTTTAAAAACCAATATCCGCATTGATTTGGGCGGGATTATGAGATTTGATCTAAATAATTCGCGCCCTCATATCTTATCAAGCAATGTTTCAGAAGTCTCAGCTGTTGACGTGATTGTTAATGGTCGGTGGACAACTAACAAAATGAAGATATGGTCAGGATGGCAGAGTTTAACCATTGGTGCTGGAGCAGTTATGACAGTGCTACCAATTGGAGATTACAACATCACAAATGTTACTATTAATGGACAACTTTTGGTATATAGCAGAATGGTTTTACGTGGAAGTTCTACGGACGACAACAGCAGGCTCTCCATAGGAAGAAATGCCCATGTCGAATTTGATTTGCCGTATTATCTTCCACATACACCTTCAAAAAGCTATTCAGTAACCTCATCATATTCTGTAACAGTTCAAGGCAGTTGGATAGCAAGAAAACTTTCGATTGATCGTGGATGGAGGCAGCTAACTGTTGAAACAAAAGGTTTGCTGAAGCTTCTTCCAGTTGATCCTTATCCAATTGATTCCATTGATATTAAAGGACAGCTTCTTGTGGAAAGTAGGATCGAGTTGCACGGTAAACAATCATTGCTAATCAATTACTTTACTGTATGGTCTGGAGGAAATGCCACATTTTATTTACCACCAACTCGACCAGATAACCCTAAAAACGAGGTGTCCCAGATACAGGCTACCACTGTTAATGTAAATGGTTTGTTATCAGCCAGGAAACTTAAAATCAAACCAGGGTGGAAAAATCTTAACATTGGACAGGGAGGAACAGTAACGCTAATACCGATAGAAGAATATAATGTTGCAAGAGTCACTGTTAATGGTAAACTGTTGGTAAGCAGTACCATAACTTTACGAGGCGACCCATCTGATATTTCCAGTATATTTGTGATAGGTAAAAACGCTCGCGTCGAGTACGATCTACCAACAGTTCTTCATCACACACCAAAACAAAACTTTTCTGAAACGTCCTCTTACTCCGTAACTGTGAAAGGTACTTGGATAGCGCAACGCCTTGCCATCGCTCCTGGATGGAGGAATTTACTGATAGAAACGGACGGATTACTAAGGTGCCTGCCAATCGGAAACTTTCCTATTGACTCTGTTACTGTGAAAGGACAGTTGTTAGTTGAAAACACAATTCCTTTGCAAGGTAAAACATCTCCGCAAATGACATCATTTCTTGTTGCCGCAGGAGCTAAGGTAGCCTTTGATATAACTCCTACAAAGCCCCATTTGCCAGTCACTGATACTTCAGAATTACAATCTCTTGACGTAACTGTAAATGGGATTTGGACTGCAAACAAACTTAAAATCGGACCCGGCTGGAAAAGCCTTGACATAGGCTCTGGAGCTCAGATGATGGTCCTTCCAATTGGTGAATATAGGGTAGCACGTATTTCTATTAGTGGTCAGCTGATGGTAAACAGCACAATAACACTACTAGGTAGTACTACTGATGCTAATAGTTACCTAAAGGTCAACCAAGGGGCTCGTGTTGATTTTGATTTGCCAACTTCATTACCACACTTACCTACAAGAAATTTCTCCGAAGTGTCGTCATACACAGTGACAGTAGATGGAACATGGATTGCTCATAATCTTCAAATAAGTCCAGGATGGAGAAGTTTAGTGGTTGGCTCAAGGGGATTTCTGAAACTCCTTCCCATTGAAGATTATCCAGTTGACACTGTTAAAGTTAATGGACAGTTTCAAGTAGAGAAGAACATTTATTTTAAGGGTAAACATCGAGACGTTGTTCAGCAATTCACTGTTGGTCGTTCAGCCTCAGTTGAGTTTGATTTACCTGCCACTCGTGCTTACGCAACTAGCAATGATACATCTGTTCTACTCGCTGACATTGTCACTTTACAGGAAAATTCCCGGTGGGTTGCTAGAAAAATGGCAGTTGGCTCTGGATGGCAAAAGTTGAGTATCAACTCCGGAGCTGTCTTTTCACTTCTTCCAATTGGTGATTATGGCATCGACGAGATAAATGTCAATTCAGGCGCCGAGGTTTTGGTCGAAAGCATAATAGTAATTCGTGGAAGAAGCAGCCCGTTGGCGCGCTCCTTGACAATTGGTTCAAGGGCAGTGATGAAGTTTGACTTAACACCGTCTCGTAAACCATACTCTCCCCCGCAAAATTTTTCCGAGATAAGAGCTCGTGATGTTTCTGTCTATGGTACGTTGTTAGCGCAAAAGCTGAGTATTAAACCAGGATGGCAAAGGTTTTTTATCGGTAATGCTGGTTTGGTAAGACTTTTACCCGTCAAGGATTATCCAATTGACAATGTTATAATAAATGGACGTTTTGAAGTTGAATGCAATATTACACTGCATGGAAAAACCTCGATGTTTGTTAGCTCTGTTGTGCTTGGACCAAATTCAAGAATGGAGTTTGATTTGTCACCTTCCCGCCCAAATGCAAAACAAAACAGCTCATCAGAAGTTAAGGCTAATACGGTAGAGCTACAAAGTAATTCCGTCTGGGTTGCAAGAAAGATGAAGATTGGACTTGGATGGGTGAAACTGACAGTTGGTAACGGAGCTCGATTCCAAGTTCTCCCAATCGGGGAATACAGAATTGATGATGTGCTTGTTCGCGGTCAGCTATCTGTAGAAAGTACTGTTATCATACGAGGTAGAAGTAGGGAACTCATGAACTCCTTTTTTGTTGCTGATGGAGCTACCGTAGATTTTGACATCCCACAAACCCGTCCAAACACTCAACTTCAGAGCTTTTCAGAAATGAGGGCAGTAACAGTTACTATTAACGGGCGATGGCATCCGCAGAAGCTGAAGATTAGACCTGGTTGGTCAAGTTTGACTATTGGACCAAGAGGTGTCTTAAGGGTGTTACCCATGGATGTTTACGAAATAGATTCAGTGACGGTAAATGGAAAATTCGAAGTTGAAAGCACCATTTTCCTGCGTGGCAAAGCATCAAACTTTGTAACTACCATTCTTTTAGGTCCTGGTGCGTCAGTTCAGTTTGACCTACCTGCATCTCGCCCGAATGCGCAAGTTAACGATACATCAATTGTTTTTTCCGATATTGTAACACTAAATACTAGAGCACAGTGGTCAGCTAGAAAAATGAGCATTGGAATGGGATGGCAGAGATTAACTGTGAATACGCTGGCTGTACTTTCCCTTATTGCTGTTGGTGACTATCCTATTGACAATGTAACTATTGATGGCCAACTTTTAGTGGAAAGCCCCATCGTTATACATGGTAGAAGCTCAAATCTGTCGAATACACTGAGAATTGGAAACAGTGGTAACGTGGAGTTTGATATACAACCTCCATCACGACCTAATACCCCTTCACAGGATTTTTCTTTTGTTCAGGTTGAAGATATAGTGAACAATGGGAGATGGACTTCTCAAAAATTGAAGATAAAACCAGGGTGGAATAGTTTGCTTGTTGGTTCGAAGGCATATTTCAGATTCCTTCCGGTCGACACTTTTAGTATCAATCGCATGACTGTCCAAGGGGAAATGCTTGTGGAAGGAACAATTTTTTTACGTGGAAGAGAGTCTCTTTTTGTGAATGCTATTAACATTGAAGCAGGAGGTCAGGTTTTGTTGGATCAGTCAAATTCAAGACCATACACACGTGTAAACGACACTTCAGAGGTTCTAGCAGACACGGTAACTGTAAATGGAAAACTTGTAACTCAAAAGATGTCAATAGGTGAATCTGGTTGGAAAGGTGTCTCTGTTGGCCAATTTGGACTCTTCGAATTTTACCCCATGGGTACATATCGGATAGATACTATTACTGTGGACGGAATCCTAACATCCCTGAGAGGATTTCTGTTAAAGGGTCGATCAAAACCGAGAACAGATTTTATACGTGTAAACTCGAAAGGCACGTTGACTGTGAAAACACGAATACTGACAACAATTCACTGTTCTCGTTACTTTGTAAGTGGTACTTCCAGGATTGGAAACTTGACCGCTCCTCCAAGATGGGATGACTTAACAGTTTCTGGCGGATTTTACTTTTCAAACTCGTGGCCATTAAATATAGACGTAATATACATTACTAGCACTGGACTAATACAAACTTTACTTCCGGTTCCTCCCAAAGGACGACTTTGGGGAAAGAGTTTGTTGATTGACAACGGAGGCAAGCTGCATATTAATTATCAAGGAGTACCAATCCAACCACATTTTGGAACTATAAACTCGACAATATATATGGCTCGTGTCGTAGTTAATGGTCGGCTTGAAGCTGGATCTCTTTACTTTGTGTCAGATAACTTTACTATTGGATCTACAGGAGTTATTGACGTGTCCAATGGCGGAGCCCTTAGTGCCAGCGGGAATGGAACTGGAACCTCTTCATCTTCAGGGGCCTCAGGAGCTAGCCACGGAGGACGTGGTGGTAAAGGAGCGGGGACTCTGGCATATAACTTACCTTACGGAAACATCTTCCGGCCGGGAAGTTGGGGTAGTGGAGGAGGGAATGCAGGGAATGCAAGAGGGGGAAGAGGAGGTGGGAAAATCGAAATGTACATAACACAGACGTTGGAGGTACAGGGGACCATTCAGATGGACGGACAAGGAGCTCAGGTATGTTCTTACACTACGTAATGAATGAATACGCTTTGTTGTAGTAAAATAGCATAAATGGCCTTGCATTACGCACTTGCAGTTTTATTGTTTGGTGATCTTAACATATTATCTTTGCTTCAATGCTTATTACAATTAATTATTACATCAGTGTCACTGTTGTAGGTCAAAGGTAAGATCAGATTATTCATTTTTACTGAATTTCATTTTTTTAAACCTTGATATGAAAGTAAATAAATGGGATTTTTAGTTTTGGAGGAGCCTTATTGAAAGAACTAAGGTTGGCTGGGATGTTTCGTTAATAGAAAACAATTTTGAAACGTGTTTCCTTTTTCTCCCTCTCTCCTTTAATGAGACCCAGCTTCAAACGGAGACAGCGTGGCTCAGTGGTCAGAGTTGGGGATTTGAATGCGGAAGACCCAGGTTCAAATCCCCGACTCGGACTACCGAATGGATTTGACTACGGTGATCCCAGGGGCACATTCACCACGCTTTGTAGATAGCCAACTGGTTTGCCTCCTAACAGTTGGTATTCTTAACTGGGAGCGAGGGGGATTTTAGCACGACACTGAAAAGCCCTTTTCGGGGACTTGTTTTTACCTATTATATTATTTATTTTATATCTATCGTGAATGTGGTATTGAATATAATAATGAATCTTAAGGATATGAAGATTGGGGTTTCTGTAATGTTGGCTTGTTTTTCATATTTAGCTATTTACTTTAGAGAGTAATGTTAGATAGTTACACTTTGACTAGTTATCAAAACTTTATTCTCTCTTAATATTTTTATTCTATTTTCTGCTTGAACCTATTTTCCAATCTCCTCAGCAGGACTCAAACCTAGTCACAACGTAGTGACTACAAAGCTAAAAAGCGGTGTTGTGTTGTGAGACTCTGGAGCTTACACTAACCCTATAATACAAACCAAAATTTATAGTCCCCCACTTGTTGATGAAAATTGAAGATAACTTGTGGGGAAATTTGGACAAAGAATAGTACCAGGTTGAAATTATAACCCTCTTTAAAAGTTTTATAAAGACAGATTGCTTTTTAAAAAATAACCTGATATGAATAAAAGCAATAATAGCAAACGCGATTTTCTATTACGATGTTAAAACCTTAAATCTTTATCACATTAAGATTTGTTACCATAACTGGCTTTAACGAAGCATTCGCTCAAATATTTTCAATTTTAAGGGCAAGTGTCAGTGAATATTAGCTGGATCGAGAAAAGACTTCAAACTTTGTCTGACAATTAATGTTTATTACGAAATAAATCAACATGAAATGGCTTGCTTTATTTGCTTTGCTTTGAGGCCAGTTCACACCCTCGTACTGTGCAAGCTAAAATTACAAAATCTTACACTTGTGGTTGCTGAAATGCTTGTAGACCTGTATCCCAGCTGAAGTGCCGTTTTATCTGAGTATCTGCAATGTTACCAACTATGTCGGCTTGCTTCTATGGGAATAATATTTCCTGGCAACATATAAAGGTTTTCATTCGTTTCTTCGCCTTTCGGATTAATTTAAAGTATTTAAACCTAATATTTTGAAAATTCGTGTTCATTTTGTGTAACGTAATTTTGCATTGTCAAAGTGCATTGTTAGTTTTCTCTAATACACACTTTTCTCTTTATAAGAATCCTACTTTTTTTCCGAGTCTTAAAATAATTCTTAAATAATAGTTTCAAAATAGGTCCTCATTTAAGTTGAGGTGCATGTAGTACCACGGTATGATTTCAAACTTCACTAAATCGAGGGTACAGAAGTAACTCCTTACAATGCAAGAAAAATATGTTCTGCAGGCGAAAGAACAAAAGAGAACTAGTCTGGTATTTTTAGTCACGTTCGATAGATTAAAACACATTTAAGGTCCATAGAAACTAGCTTTAAAGAGAGGGGGTAGTACCCTAGCTAAGAAAACGAAAAATGTATATACGGGTCGAGTGATTGGGTATCAGCATGATTCTTAAAAAATTCTTAAAATTTCTGAAATCTTAGACCCATGATTTTTATAACCTGGATTCTTATAAAAAAAGTATGTAATCTGGCTTCCAAAACACAACAAACCGCACGCACTTGCTTTAATAATTGGTTATTTTCGCTGCCAAAAAAGACAAGCAGGCGCTTTGTTGCTAACCTTCGAGGCTACATAATAAATAATGCTAGGTGTCTATGTGAGCCAGGACTTATCCTGGGGTACGCATATTGAATATAAGGCCAATAAGCAATTACATGCCCTCAGGCTTCTCAAAAGAACCGGCTTCAGTGTGAATGATTTAGTAATGTGCACTCATCAGATCTGTCCTAGAGAGTATGCGTCGCCGGTATGGTCTTCCCTGCCTGACTATCTGTCCAACCATATAGTTCAAATCAATACAAAAGATTGAAATTAATATTTGAGGCTAATTTCATTAGTTATCAAGATGTACTAATATGTTCTGGTCTTGAGACCCATCTTTATTGTAGAGACATGGCCTGTATTAGATTCATCAAGAAAGTTAGAACCGGTGAAATCGAGCTACTTTATTCTGCTATCATTGGGACAAACAACACTGAGGTTAATTATGGTTATGGTCTCCGTTCGGGAGGAGTAAAGGCATACAAGCATGTGCCTAATTCTAAGCGTTTCTCTGAGTTTGTTACGTCAATATATCTGTAAGTTATACTGACCACCACTGTTATCCAGTTTTGTAGCTTACAAAGTGGTAAATAAACAATTCAATAAAAAAATTTTTTTTAAATATTTTAAAATTACGCATTCATACCCAGTCCTTCAGGGGTCTTCATGAGTTGACGAAAACTGGCGAGGAGAAGCGGGAAGATTTATGATATATAAAAATTTTTTTTTTTTTTGACTAGAAGAACTTAAAAGCAAGTGTGTTTATGACAAATTTCATTTATACGATGGATGAACAATGAAACCAACCTGCCAAAAACAAGTTTATAATTTTATAATGCGATTTGCCACGGAATTGACCATAACACTTGACCTTTCGAGTAGTAGACTGTATGCCATATCGGAGAAATCCAGGTAAGACAAGTATTAGACGGTATATATATTCATTGGAAAACATGTAGTTACGAGGTTTTAGCGACAGTAATTTGTAAAAAGCCTACGTTTTGAAAGTAATTTGAAAGGTACATTTGTCGTTCGCTGTTAAACTTGGATTCTTTGCTCCACGTGATTTCAGATATTGTTTCAAACAGCAGCTATCAAGCCCAGAAACGAGTTTTGTCACTGCTAACTTTAATTCTAAAAGGAGTTTTCATGTTTCATTCAGGTAAATTAATGGTTTCGTATCGCTCAAATGGAAAAGAAGTGCTGTTTTAAAATACCTTGCAACAATGGGCAATTATTCGTACCTCGATACAAAAGATTTTCGAAATCCATCTACCAAGCTGGGCTTAGCGTATTTGAAATTTGGCCAAAATCGAGTTTGAAAACAGTCTAAAAGTGGGTTCTTTGTGTCGTCTATAGCAGATATAGAATTGACATCCAGAAATTAATAACCACAAACTGTTATGTTACTAAAGAAGAACTTGAACTGAGGTACAGAACAGAACTTCAAGGACTTCATCAGACAGCTGCTGTGGAAGATTTTAGTAAATAGCTCAAAATGGCACAAAAGCAAAGCAAAACGAAGCCAAGGCTATCTGATAGTTCCCAAAAACCTTTTTGACAAAGTTTGAAATTATTTCTCGAAATTTTGTAAAATAAATACTTTATTTTACGTTAATTGCGAAGGAAGTGGTTGCCCATTCTTCCTAGCCAGAGGCTAATGTTTAATCACTCGACGGCTCAGATCTTGGCATGAAAGTCGGATTTGCAGAGGGAGGAAAACCGGAGTGCCCGGAGAAAAACCCTCGGAGTCAGATT
>ERZ1740055.194-NODE-194-length-13407-cov-7.137433_pt1 | contig 13407 bp, 3 predicted proteins | sample MGYA00581747_ERZ1740055 | MGnify/ENA primary metagenome ERZ1740055 (study PRJEB43018, sample SAMN04849739) | marine metagenome | isolation source: floating plastic debris | place: Pacific Ocean | collected 2008-08-28 | study: EMG produced TPA metagenomics assembly...
ATGGCTGCTTCATATTTTATCTTTTAATGTCTTGCATAATGTGAAGCTTTTTCGCCCTTTAAACATATATAAACTCTCAAAAAGCACATCAAAACTAGCAAGTTTATTGATTCAGAGCATCAGATTTTAAGTTTCCCAAAAATTTTATTGCAGCAAAACAAAATTATGCAAATGAATCTAATGTGTTTTGTCATCTGTCCGAGCAAACACAGCATTCTTTTATAAGCATACAGTTGCTTGAAACTAGGTTACGACAGCTAGCATTTTCTTCAAAGAAGTACTACTCAACAGAAGTTTTGTCAAAACGTTAAATAGTTTAAAAAGTGTTCCTGAGTCACAGCTGTGAGACAGGTATTGTGTATTCTGAGTCCTACTTTCTATTTCTTCCACTGTAGCTGCAAACACAAACGCAACACATCTTGCAGAACTTGAAAAAATCGTTCCGACTTCAACACAGTTAGGATCTAAAAGAATCTCTGAAAAACTGAATATGTTCTTCGCATATTCTTAAATTTGGGATAATTTTCAGGCACAGGTTCAAAGAAAAAAGAGGAAGAATGTGAGCTATACAAAAGCGAATCAAATTTATTGCATTTGCTATGAAAAACAATAAAAAACATTAAGCAATACTAAAATACGTTTCTTTTGCTTTTCATCAGAAGACAACTTCAGTTGATAATAATTCAACATTATTAAATAACGCACACATTTTAATCATTTTTAACCATGTTCCCGGATTTCACTAAACACTTGATGTTTTTTGTCTTGCGTTGCCCTGTTTCTCGGCTGGCAAAATATTTCTCTTAAAATGAATCAATGCTTTAAATACTTCGGTAAGAACGGGGGTAAAAACCTGGTTATTGATTTAGAAAAACAACAATATTACTACAACAGTAAACATTTTAATCGGAAAGCAATGCCCAGTGAGAAATCCACTTTTTTTGTTTCTCAGGCCACCAATATGTGATGCGGCAGGAGTCATTAAATCTCCGGAAAGAAATACAGATGTTAAATTCACCGAAAACTCTTGAATTATATCAAGGGGAAGTAATCGGGCACGTTTTTGTGCAATTTCCAAAAGGGCTAAAATGTGCAATTTTCAAAAGGGCTAATATCTTTCAGTGAGTGGATTGGATCAAAAACGGCGTTTTTGGCGCGAATTTTTAACTTAAGCAGCGCGCGTATTTCAACGACGGACGCACGCAGGTAAAAAGGCCTAATACATAGAATTTGTGGGTTTTAGCCTCAAATGTTATTAAAATATTCTTAAATTACACATTATTGGGAGTGTTTGGTATAAGACTGTTGTGGATGCTACTTGATATCAAGCTAAATCCTTTAAAAGCCGAGCTGAAAAACTACTGAGTGAGTTTTGGCGGAAAAAAAGGTCACCCAAATGCTCAAACCTCGGCGAAGCGGAGGATCGAAACGGGGCCTTTGCGGTTGCAAAGCAGATATATTAGAAAGCTGAAGCACCGGAACATTTCTTCACGACGGAGGTTTATTTTCCGTGAGTAGATTGGATCGAGAACGGCGTTTTTGGCGCGAATTTTTAACTTAAACAGCTCGCGTATTACAACCACCGACGCACGCAGGGTAGAAAGGCGTGAAAATTAACTTTGAAGAGTTCAGTCGTAAACAAGCTTTAATAAATTGTAGAACTGGCTAAACATACAGCAAAAGTCAGAGTAAAAGTCAGTGTTAAAGTAATTGTAAGTAATTATTTACTTACAAGGATATATTTACGATTTGTTCGGTGTTTGAAGCCATTCCTTTTATAAAAAAAAAAACTTCGTAGTTCTGACAGACCTACACGGAGGCAAAAAGCAGCTTGTAGGTCTCCGTGACGATCACCACGACCGCCTAACGTGTTCAGTTACGCGATATCTGCTGACAGTTTGGTTCCGGTTGGCCTCCGTGACAACAAGAACGCTTGGTGCTTTTAAAAGCTCTCTATTACCGACTGCTACAACCTCGGCACTTTCGCTTGATATTTAAAATGTTACTTAAAGCCTTTTTAGTATAAATTCATATTTTAATTGCCAACACTAGAAGCTAATCTTCGTTTTTACACAGTCCCAAGAGATACAAAAGACAATTGACATAGCAGCCATGTTTGTGTCCTAAACAAAAGAAATAATCATGATTATTTTGTTAAGAGTACGCCAACATGGCCGCCATGACGTCAGGTGAAAACCGGCAATCTTGTACTGACGAATGTTGCACGAGAAGCGTTAACAAGTTTTTGTTTTAACGGAATTTTTTTGTATGTTCTTAGATTGAAGGTCTATTTTATCTTCTTGTTTTTATATGAAAGATCTTATTTCTTAATGTTAAATAACGTAAAAAAATCATTCAAATAAAATACTAAAATACATTTATAATTAATACCGCCCTGACCGATCTTAAAATCCGTTATAAAAAAGTTCTTCTCGCACTAAGACTGAAAAATGTCTTAGATGGTCAATGCTCGTTTGAAGAATATCTAAATTCTAGTTTAATTTAAAAACAGACGTCAGTATTCCTATATTTCGAACAGGCATTGTTCCGCCTCGAGCTCAGATTAACTGCATCATCGATCAAAAGTCAAAGCTCTTTGTTGGAATATATTTATTTTTCTTTGAACCAAATCTCATTTTCGCAGACCTCCCAAGCGCAGTTTGAATTGAGCTCGTGCTGTTTTCCACCGAGATTTGCGATGAAATTTGACGTCGGAACAGTGGCCAATATTCTGTCAAAGAAAATTGCTTTTCATCTTTTCCGATTTACTCAGCAGTATTCTTATTAAGATGCACTAACCCATAAGCAGCCTGAAAATCCAATTTCTTATCAGTCAATACATGCTTACTTTTTTAAAGTGGTTCAAACCCTATAGATTGACCCTTCATGTTGTTTATCTTGAAGAGCAGAAATGAAGGTTTGCTTTGTTACTTTTGAACCATGCAGTTGATGAACCCTATAAAATAAAAATTCGTTTTGTTTGTCTTGAAGAGTAGAAATGATCGGTGTTACTCATTATAACTTTTGTTCAAACCAGTTGATGAAACCCTATAAAGTGACCATTCTTTTTGTTTGTCTTGAAGAGTGAGAAATGATTAGTCAGTGTTATTCTTCTAACTCTTGACTGCAGTTGATAAGACCCAATAAAGTGACCATTCATTTTGTTTGTCTTGAAGACTGAGAAATGATTGGTGTTATTCATTCTAACTTCTGAACCAGTTGTTGAAAAACTATATAAAGTGACCATTCATTTTGCTTTCAGTTAAGAAAGATTCAGTAAATGTTACTTGCTTAAATAAAGTCGCCCAAAACTGATACTACGTTTAATGAAGTTCGTTAGATTCACTGCATAACAGACAGTGCATCTACAACAGCTGCGAACATCATTGAATACCCAAACAGTTCAGATTCGACCGGAGAAGTTTTTTCTTCAAATTAAAATGGTTTCCTATTTTGTTCTCAGACTGGCTGTGTTTTTCATGTGCAGTTATTTTCATCGAAAAATGTTTTGTATGCGCTTTTTATCGCACCCAGTGCTTTTGCTATGACTTGCTTTGTTTTAATAAACTAGTGAACCATTTCTTCATAAAAGTTTAAACGACAAAAATGTTTTCAAAGTCAGTTACTTTTGTTGTATTTACTATAAAACCTTTTCTCCCGGCTTAGCTTCGATTAGAGAAGGAACGAAATTTGAAAAGGTTCTCCTTGAAAGTCATTCTAATACTTAAAAGTTTGAATAGATTTCCGTCATTTGAGAGTGTAGTTTCAAGAGTCCTATTCAATTTATTTTTTTCCACGTAGTTCTTTCTAGTGTTCACACGTTCACTGAGAGTTAAAAATAAAATCAAAATGATTCAGGCCTGTAACGTTTGAGTGCTTTATATCAAAAATGATTTCAATTCAATATAACTGATTCTTCAAAAAAGAATAATTTTCGCAAAAATGGTTTCTTATTTCCCCTACCAGATTATTTTCGCATGCAACATCCGAAGCTTTATTTTGCATATTTTAAATAAATATTTCAGTGAAGATAAAACTTAAAGTTTTTACCATAAAAAACACTTTTGAGCGAAAATTGATTTGATACAGAAACAAATATATAATTTCAACTGACCAGTCTTGCACAAAGCTATTCAATTAGTCTTTGCGGTCAAGCGAGCCGATGCAATTTTATAATGATCAGCCGAGAGCCAGACAGAAAATCATTTCCCGGTTGCCGAAACAATTTATTTCCCACAATAAAACTTAAATAATTCAAACTCTAATAAAAGAGTACCTAAAAATACGTATATGGCTAAAAAAAATAGTATGAAAACGGAATTAATATGTTTAAAATTTTTACTTTGTTTGAACAAAGTCCTATTTTTAATAATTCGGCAATCAAAAAGTCTAACGAGATTTTCAAAATTGAGTAAAACTTTTCATTTTCTATTCTATGTTCATCCATGTATTTGTTCAACAAAAGTTTTCAGTTATTAATAGGTTTTTGTGTTTTGTGCTCACGCCCCGTCTAGTTATACAAAGCCAAACTGAAGAATCATTTTCAATAATCTTGTTTTACTCTAGAAATAATGACTATATAGTGTTAACATTCAGAACAAACTTTCCCTAAATTATGCACAACAAAAACATCGACTGCTCCTGTCTTTACAACTTACAGTAAGAAGTATTAATTCTGATATTTTCCAAAAACGTCCGTCTTGTTAATTCTAGTAAGTTAAATACGCTTGGTAGTGATAAGTGAAATATAGGTGGTGAATATTTGAGCTCTGTAATACGTTTGTCAGTCAAAATATTTCACAAATAACTACAGGCTCTATAATTACTTCCTAGAAAACTGAATAGCAATTTTTATTTTCGCGGCTTTTCAACTATCAATGCGCCATAGAAAGCCGAACAAATAAAATTGAAAGAAAATTTAATTCATAAGGATAAAGGTCTTTATTTTTTGAAATTAAATGTTTTTAAAACAGATGGAAGATATTTTAGATTTTTAACAGATCGTGTTTGTTAAAAGGAAAAAATATTCAAATTTATGTTGTATTTTGAATCATGATGACTTCGTATCCAGAAAAAAATTAAACATGGCACCAGCGAAACACTTTTTTTCCAGATTCAATCTTTTTATTTTCTCTGGAATATACTAGCTGCACATCTAGAGCATATGATTTTGCTAGTTTTAATTAATTTGATTTGATTTCAGCTTTTGAAGAAGACGGCTTTTTTTCAGTGAAATGGTGACTAACGAACAGACGATTGACAAAGAAAGTCTCTCATGTTGACAATTTTCCCTTGTGTATGCCTGCAGTGTCAACTTGGTTGCTTAGCTACTGATAAAGTTTTTAATGATGATTTCTTTGGCTTCCTGCCACAAACTTTTATCAATCTGCGTGAATTAGAAATAATAGTTCGATTTAAAAACCTCAAACAACTAAATTTTTTGCAGATAATTATCTATACAATCAAGGAATCGTGTTGACGGAGGGAAAACACCCGACCATTGCAAAATACAAAAAATTGAGATACTCTTAATCTCCTTTTACCGATCATTACAAGAAGAAAAAAGTTACTTTGGTAATTCAGCCAAAGGTAAACTAAAAACCTGACCCTATTCCAAGTCTAGCCGAGCAAAACCATAACTTTTGCAAAAAGTGAAAGTGAAACTTAAAAAATAATGAAAGCGAAACTCCAACCAATATTCTTTTAAGTTTTGTCTAGGGAAACTATTAGCAGAAATTAAAAAAGTGTTTTAATATTCAAATCGTTTTATTTTTGTTTTTAATTTTCAATCTTTATCTTTGCAATTCCGCCAATTTGAATGTTGGGAGAAGGTGTGTAAGGTAAACGCTCAGTGTTGACTGTCTGTGGCGAAACTTTGCGTTTCACACAACCAGAGGAATATTGTGTGCTAAAGGCATTTCAGATTGTAAAATGATAACACTATTAGCTTTAATTTTTATATTTTTGTAGCAATGGACAAGTCTTGTTTTAGACACAACACCTGCTTGTTCGTCACACGCCAAGTAAACACAGCTTGAAATGCAATGGGAATGATTCATTTTGCCAAGTACTGAGTAGATTCAAAACAAGAATTTGAAATGAAAAACTTTTATTACTTCCTGAAGAACAGCGAGCGTTTTAGACACAAAAGAGCAGTAACTACAAGATTATGTTTCCGACATTTTTATTTTTTCACTTTTTAGAGCGACAGTTCAATTTCGCTAACAGCTTACTCGAGTTATACATAGATGCAAACTGTCGGAAATTCAGAAACGCAATAAAAAAGAGCCGTCATTGTTTTGCAAATATTGCAAAGAATTAGAAATAAATGGATTACCATTTTTCAATCGAATATTTTACCTTGGAAAATTATGACATTTTTTTGACAAGTGATAAACGACATGCTCTCTATAGCAAACGAGTTTCGACATCGAGGCATAATCTGTCAAATAAGCGAGGAATGCAAACTATTATTTGCGATAGAAATATTATAAAACTTTTTTAAACATAAGTACATAGAAGAATTTTGTCAGTTTTGTTATGATAAGACTAAAAAATGATTTAGCTTGTTATGTTTGAAAACGTCTGCGAAGGCTTTAAAATCTAACCTTATTAACTTATTTCATGAAAGTCGGTTCTAAGATAAGAATATTTATTCAATATGGTTTTTCGTATTAACTTTGAGTCATAATTTGATTTCGTACTCTCATTAACTCTTGTTAAGATGTCTGGAACGATGTTCATTCCCTGTTGCTTGATTTTAACTGAGAAAAACTAATATTGGATGCAATTTCTTTCGACTCTTGGCTAATATTATTCCAAAAAATTTTTTTTTTTTGTATTTAAAATTTCAAATGGGTATTTAATACAATTAGACTCATCATCTGTTATGTATGTTAAAAAGTCGACGAAATGATGTCTGTGAATCTCTCTTGAATAGTATTCGGCTACAGAACCTTTATCTTGGTTTTTAAACGGAAACTAAAACAAATAGATCAGAATTAAGATTTAGTTTCACAGACACCCCAAAGCAATGAAGTTTGAATCGTAGTTTGAGTCATATCAGAATATCCCCTTTCTTCCAACTCGTGATAGAGTTTTGTAGTCATTCAATTTAATATCATTTCCTCGCCTACGCTCAGCGATATTAGATTTATTCCTTATTCTCTCTACAATGCAAACAGTGAGTATTTCATGACTTTGCCGGTTGACTTCATTTTAGAGAAAGTCAGTGGCAGACAAAAGAAGTTTTACCGTTCGTTCGTGTAAAACTAAATCCTTTTTGACAATTTTATGAATTCTAAACATGTGCATGAATAGTCAGCAATGTTTTAAATAAAACAGTTTGTTTTTTCATGCGATGCATTCTCGACCACAAAAGACGATGTGTAACTCGACCGAGCATGAAGAAAAAAATTTTCTTAACTTAAAATTAAACCAATATTAAAACGCATTGAAGAGAATTGGAAGAACTGTAGTTTTAAGAATTTAACTTTATGTTAATTTAATGGTTTGAAGCTTGATGGGAGTTCTTGGCACAAGAAAAAGTAATACTTTTAAACTTGTTATCTAGGAGATTCAAACACGCCAAAAATATTTCTACCACTTTGACATTAGCGAAGTTAAGCTTTCAACCCTAGACTCAAAAAAAATGACCAAGATCTCCTTTGTTTGTTTGACATCAAGATATTTTTTTTCCTGCTTTATAATATTATGTTTTTATTCCATTTTCTTTTTAAAAATTGTTCGTGTGTTTTACTGTTTTGTTTTTTGGTTGATTCGTGTGGCTTCTGTGGGAAGATATGGATGGAACCGAAATGCAATTAGAATCTATTTCTACAAACTTAGAACACACCGCTTTAAAAAGCGAAATGGGAGTTGCAGTGGTCTATCTAAATATAGAAAGGCTTCGAGCGAGAAACTCTTTGACTTAAAAGTGTGAGTCATCGAGAAAACTTATATCAAAATAAAAATTTCTAAAAGCGTCAGCAACAGAAGCCGAACCGTATATTAAAGTCCCAAACACATCCGGCACCTTTCTAATTCTCAACTTCATGTTAAAAAGTTCAATTCAAATAAAAAACCAAAATATGGTGATCAGGGAAATTCATTTTAGAAACAACATTAAACATGTAAGAGAAAGAATTGACAAGAAACAAAAAATAACATTCTCATTAAAATCACTCATACAAAATGGTGGCAAATGAAAGAAATTTGATTGCAGAAGTATTAATTTTGGTTTTATGTATTCTCTGGTCGTTTTTCACTACATATCGATCTCGTATTTTTGATTACAGCGTATTTTCCATTTCCCGTTGTGATGAAAAACAAGAGAGATTTAAGGGCTTTCTTCGTCAAAACAAGTAACGACAATAAAAGCAAGGAAATGCACCTTTATGTAATCGCGGATTTAATTTATCTCTGACTTTCAGAAAATATACAGCTCTTAAACATAGCGAATGCAACGAAAAGCATTAAAGTAAATAAGTTGTACACGAACACCCGGTCATATCGCTCAAGCTCTAGCCATTTTGATGAGTGATTAAAAATTTAAAATACAAAATTTGGGCAGGTGGTATCTGTTACTTTATAGGCTAGTGAAAACTTCCACCATCTTACTTCATTCGAGAGATTAAAGTTTGAACAAAACATTCGATTCGCTGGCAGAATATCATAAAATAAATGAAGAAAAAAGCGCATGAAAAGATAAAACAAATTAGCTGAATTTAATCTATATTTTTAGTGATTTAGTGCCATCCAGTGAGACTAACCATTTTGAATGTTTATTGTTTTTGGTTCGCAGTCGATCTGCGTTTCTGTTCGAAACCCATTACGGTGCTGTTAGAAACAAACAACTGCGAACTGGCCATGTACTTTTAGGGAGTTTGCTTGTAAATTTCTGTCCGTCTTGGAACAGCATTTTCCTATTACAATAAATAGTTTCACAGCAAAATAAAATAGCAAAAAAAATTTCTAACCTGTCAGGCTGTCAGGTGGTTCGGAGGGCGAGCGTATGATATCCATCAACCGCGTTTCTATTGAAGGGTATTTGATCGATTCCTGCTTTAAGAAAAAAAAAAACAGACAATGGTGCATCGGTTGGAACATTAGTCATTAGCTAATAGGTCGCGTCTTGTTTTTGCTGGCCTAAGTTTAAAAGCAGCTGTAGTGAAAGAAGTAGTTTCTTTCATTAATAAATGTATAGTATTTTTCTACCGTTTGGAGAAGGAAATACTACAAAATATTCCTAGTAGCACCTTCAAACTTGCTATCATTTTAACTCAACAAGCGTAGCATTTTTTCATTTGCAATTTTTAATGAGTCTTAACAAATAAAAACGCTTCGCTATCTAGACCCAATTTATATTCAGAATGAAAAGAACTTTTCAATATTATAACAGTGTTCAACAGCACAATCAAATTGTTTTTTACATTTTTTTCGATTTCTAAATATACTGTAACGGAAAAAATATTCCGTTCTTTTGCGTTTCGCTGAAAAATAAAGTTATATTTTTGTATTTAATTTGACGATTAGTATTATTTTAAAATATGTTTATTGTTACCTGGTACGGGTACAAAGAGTTAGAAAGCTCTGTTGAATGGCCTTGTGAGTTTCCGAACCCGTTAATATCGTCCAAAATTGTTCCATCAACTGGCTGGTGATTGTTAGAATGGTGCTGCCCATTCAAGCTCATACTTTGCAAGCTTTGAGTCATGCTATTTACAGCTGATAGCTGGGGTCTTGTAGAACTGGAGGGGAAAGGTGCTCCCCTTCCTCTTAAACTACGTGTTTGAGCCAGCGTTAAGCTCGATGGACGAGAGGAATTTCGAGCGTGAGCCAAGGCAATTGTATTGAAATTTTGGTTGGTAATTCGATGACCCCAGGTCGAGCCAGTTGAAATATGTTGCTGCGACCATCCAGTCATTGAGTGGGGATGTTGGTTCCAAGCAGATACCGGATTCGAAATGGTATGAACGGGTTTTGTCGCTGTAATAAATGGCGACTGACTGTTGTGTGGTGGCCTTCTGTGATGTTGGTGAACCGTCGTTGTAATAGTGGGAGCCGTAATTCTTCTTGCCTGAGAAATGGTTGGAGTATTTGTGGGGAAATGAACTCCGTTCGCGGGAACAAAGCCATCTTCTATCATTGTACTTGGTGGTGACCAAAAGCCGGACGAATTTGAAAAGTCGTGAAACATCGAGTTCTCCGATGTAAAACTGGTCTTACGTTGGTCTAAAACTGTGTTTTCTGGCGTTGAATTTATCTTAGAAATTGGCGATTCGCGTTCTAAGCAATCCTCACATCCGCTTTTATTATTTTTGCTATGTTCTTCTGACTCGTCTTTTAGTGTTGGCGAGGGAAAAAAAAGGGACGTCGTCCTCTCTGCGTGTTTGAAGTCAACTGGTGATAAAGTACGTGTTGCCTGGCCAAAATCGGCCATGTCCAAGGAACAAGGCAAAGACTCAGTTAAGTTTTCTCGCTTTGCAAATTACTTATTCAGCAGGTGCCTTTGTGTATTATGTCGCCACGTCGTGCGGCCTGTTCTGACAGTTTGAAAGCGAGTAGATTCGAATGAATGGTTTGTGGTGGCCGTGGTCACGTGGTCAACCTGTTTGGAAGAAAATTCAAAATGATCACATGGATTTACAATTTGGCCAGTGGCCGTCGCGAATTGTAAAATCCTCTTGTCTTGTCGACTAATTGCAATAAGTCGGGAATGAAGCGACTTTCTATAGAATTAATTAGAATTGATTTTGTGACCGCTTTAAAGGAATCTTTTAGTATTTCCCTTTTATTCCAACAATTTTGTTTTTAAAAAGCAAAGTGAAAAAAATACTCCCGTCAAAATAACAAACAAGTTCTGTTAGCATTTTAATGTATGAGTAAAATAATAAGGTTTTGATTTTACTAGTTTTAAGGACGCCAAAATATGAGACAATTTTGATCAAACTCACTGAACTGAGCACGTGGTGAACAGACCCGAAAAATATTCTTTTTCAACTAAGGACTGCTGTTGTTTTTTTTATCACACCATAAGTACAATGCAGTCACTCGCCCCGTGTATTTATTTGCATTTGGTCAGGTCAATAAAGACTATTGTCACAAGAACACATTTTTCTCACAGCTTAAAGACAACCACAAACCCATAAAACACAAAGCAAAAATTTTTACTTTTTTACGATCAAAGTTTATAGCTCTTTCAAGAAACGTACTAAATTTTTTTTGAGTAGCCAAAATTAAGTCTAGTTTACGACCTGAATATAATATTGAGGATTTCTTTGTCTTCGCCCGGTACAATTCTCCCAAACTGCGCTTTAATAGGACAAAATCCTAGTGTGATTGGTTGAACAATCTTCTTTTAAATTTATCTGATCTATCATTGGTTTCAAAGAACGTGAAGATTCAATTATTGGGCTATTGTTGACAAATGCAGCTGCTTAGTTCCTCGAGGCGCATGAATCTAAATAAAAAGCTTTCTTCTTGTGGAAAACCGAGCAATGCTTGAAAAATTGGCGGACTATACACAGAAATGCCAAGATTTTACATAGGATAAAAAGTGAAATTTTGTTTGTTCAGAATACACGAAAAAAACACAGTTGTCATTTTCGACTGACCGTGAATTATGATATTTACTTGTTCAAAGAAAGTAAAACATTTCGTCAATCAGCAAACTACAAGATATTAAAGTTATCTCAAGATGGAAAACTTGCTTTTTCATCGAGGAAAAATTTGACGAAACGACCCTTTTCCCTTGCTTTGTTTAATTTTAAAAAGTGACTTGCTTCTAACCGGAAGAGAATTTTCATGTTTTGTTACTGCAGCGGAAGTATTTTAGGCAGCGAAAAAGACTCGATTGTGATTGGTGGAGTTTGTGAGTCAGTCTTTTTGCTCTGCGGTGAAAGCCATGTTGGAACTAAGAAAGTAAAGAGTGCGTGGCGAATGCTAATGATTTTGACGAGAAGAACACCGTACGTTTCAGGTGTTGTTTGAGAAGTAAAACAAGAAAGTTAGTAAAACACTGGGGCGCTTTCATGGCACTAACCCGTCATGATGAAAACGATCCAAGGTAAGGTGAATGTCGTCCATAACTTTACCTTTGGGACTAGTAGGACCGTAACGGTTTTGTTCTGGTTAATGTGTTGTATAGAGCTTTTTGTCTGCTTGACCAAACGTATAGGAATCATAAAAAATATTTCTAAGCAGTGAGTTTGTTTGTTTTGGTATTTAGAAGCTCCATAAGTCGAAACAACGTCACCTAACGCGTTCTGGCACGATATTCCGCAAGAACAAACAAGGAAACAAGACAAACTTGCTGAACTGTTAATTGTTCAGAACAACTCAACAATTGCATGAGCCTTAGCATGCACAGTTTCAGCATCCCGAGAATTGTTCGAGGCATTACGTTTCCTGAAAAGCTGTTGTTTGCACAAAAGTTTGATAAGAACTGTGAATTTCTTGATGAACAATAAATGGCCCAATAACTGCTTTTAAAATAATTTTCTGCGGTATATATCATGAACAAACTTCAAAAAAGGAAAATATTTAAATGCTTGAATGGTGTCGTCTAACAAAATTGGCAAATGGCATAAAACTGGAGTTTTCAAAAGTAATTTTGTCATTGATTAAATGCTACGAGATGAATTGGGGTATCTCCATATTTGGAGAATATCGTCAAGTAAAGAAAAGCTGATGGCGATTAAGTGTGCATATAAACCCCTACAACCTTTAAAAGTTTCTGAAATATCCTACACTGTTTTCTCTGAAGTTCTGTGTGGTATTTATTTTAAATAAACTAAATTACTTTAATTAAGTGAAGTGAATGGTTTTAAAATTTGAACTAAGGCTCCGTTTATATGAAGCAGTCCCCAGAACAGTCGACTTTACCGAGCGTTTATATAATAAAATGTTATCGCTTTTCAAAACCCGAGTACGGTCCATGCCAAAAGCAATCAAAACATTGTGGTTTAGATATTTTGTTAATATTGTTTATGACAGTTTGATTATTAAATTTTTGAAGTCATTCTTGCTTAAGTAACTGAATATAAAATTGATATAACTTGTAAGACAATACAGTTTACTTGCTTGTAGAATTCTGTATAACTTGCATTGTAGTTGATGACATTTAGTACACATATTGTTGATTTATATTATTCAAACTGTCAAGAATCGATTCTATCATATCACGAGTCCAACACCACTTCATAATACCATTAGCTTTCAATTTTCCCACCATTGCTCAACGGAAACAACTAATCACGCATGCTCTGTTATTGATTCATTGACCGAGTTGACCCAGCAAGGCGAGCCAAAGTGTTTACATGGAAAAAAGTTGTCCCAGCTAGAAGGGTAACCCTATCTTCAAAACTGAGTGACTCGGCTAGCCAGGTGACCCTTCTAGCCGAGTCA
>ERZ1740055.195-NODE-195-length-13400-cov-8.912402_pt1 | contig 13400 bp, 5 predicted proteins | sample MGYA00581747_ERZ1740055 | MGnify/ENA primary metagenome ERZ1740055 (study PRJEB43018, sample SAMN04849739) | marine metagenome | isolation source: floating plastic debris | place: Pacific Ocean | collected 2008-08-28 | study: EMG produced TPA metagenomics assembly...
TAGAAGAGACAGACCACACAACATCGGGATCACCATCCTACTCTTTACGATAGATATGCATGGGTTCTTTTAAGTCCCCCGATAGAGGGTCGGGAGACTGGACCTACGGTTTAACGTCCTTATCCGAGAAGACGCGAAGGTCTAACCATTTGCTGATGTTATAACAAAGGCAGCACTTAAAACGTTCAAAATTAAGATTTTAGAGTTGTTTTAACGCGCAGTTATGTTGACTAATTTGGCAACAACAGTTTTGAATTCGGTTTTTGTCTAAGTATTTTTAAAATCTTTTGCCCTACAGGTCACCGCTCAGTAAAATACAGTTTCTCTTTAGATGTTAATACGGGAAGAGAAATAAATATACAGTTTCAACAGGGTTGCAAAACCGGAACAAAAACTCCAGCCGAATTCAAACAGGAACACGTTTATTCTTCCTTAAAGGTCAACAAAAGCTTTAAAGAAGTTAGTTTATCTCTGTTCTAAGTTGTGTTAGATTTCATTACAGGATAAGTTATAACCTACACACCATGTGATTACTTCACTTTGAAAAAAGAAACAGGAAGACCGAAAAGTCTGTTATTAAACAAAACCTTTTCTGTGTAGGAAATAAACAAAAAGATTGATTTCTTTGTTTATATTGATTGCCAAAATGAAACATCCGCGGTTTCCTCTTCTGCCAAATACAAACAATTAAAGATGGTATTGTATTGAAAGCTTCAGTTCAGAGAGATTTTGTTTTGCGCACATAAACACAATCTAGAAAGAATATATTCTTTTTACAAACACGTGTGCATGACAAAGGTAAAAATTTAAGAACTATGGAGGGAGAGAAAAGGATAAAATTGTTTTTTTTCCCTACACTGCAGAAAATTATGAAATTTATGTAACTCGACTAATTTATGATGCACACTTCTCTTTTTACAAGTATTGAACTTTTTTTCCCGAGCGATTCTTAACATTTTGAGCCTTGAATAATAATTTCAACATAGGCCCTCATTTTGTTGAAGCAGTTAAAACAAAAGTGCATCCGGTGTAAAATGAAATGATTTCAAGCTTCACTAAATCGAGGGGGCTGAGGTAATTCCTTGCAATGGAAGAAAAATATTTTTCGGAGGAAGAACGAAAGAGAAATAGTCTATTTTTAGTCACTTTTGATAGATCAAAACACATTTAGGGTTTCTATAGAAACTAGCTTTAAAGTAGTGGGTAAAACCATAGTCATGAAAACGAAAAATGTTTATAGACTGAATTTTTTGTGGGGGTAGAGTGATTGCACCTCAGTAAGATTTTTTAAAAATTCTTTAAGTTTCTGAAGTCCGAGCCTCGTGATTTATATAAACTGGATTTTTAGAAAAAAAGTGTGGAGTGTTCACACTGCTGAAACTCGTGTATGTCAAAGAGCTTGCCGTGATTATACGGTAGGCCGAATAATTTGACAAAACCTTTTGATTTACGTTAAAGTGTAAAAACACACTTGAAATTTAGTATAGGAAAGGTAACATAATATATGGAATTCTAGAAGCACTGCAACAAAACTTTCGAGAGGTCAAGAAACAAGAGCGATCGATTTTGCAAACAACTCTATCATCAAGGGAAGACAAAGTTTGCTTAGGAGGAAAAGATAGTGATCATTGCCATTGGTATAGTGAAATCTAGTCGTGAACAAAATAATTCAACCACCCTGAGTTGTACATTGAGAAAAAAAAATGAACTCGATTAGTTTAGTATTTTTGGGAGAGAAAAAAAATTCGATCAAGTTATGGCTGACTTTGAAAACAATAGGCAATAAGGAAACAGAATGATAACGGTAGATAAACACTACCACTAATTTACAACACATTCTTATTTTATTGGTTTTAGATTATATCAATAAACTTCAAAATATTTCTTAAATGTTTTTACTAGACATTTTAGCAATGCAATCCCGGAAAAATAGAGTTGATCTAAGACCAGTGTGTAAAGAAGATCAATTGTTATCAGTTCTGTAAAATTTTGCAATGCATATCATTACAATTCCTGTATGAAAATAATTGTTTAAAAACACAAAGAAAACAAAATACGACACTAGTTCATAAAATTTCCGGCCTTTTTAACAATTTATCAAAATAATAAACATATCGTAAAAATATCAAAATAAAATAAATTTGTCAGGTGTGAAAACTTTTTACATAACTGTTTTTACAGTTTTATTTTTCGACTGAATTTTAAGACAGAGCCATCAGATGGGGGTTTGTAAGAACCAAGGTATCAGAAAAACAATCAAAACTTCTACAATGAAACTGTTTAAAGTTTAGTTGAACAATTTTAATACTTCTGCGGTGACAAGAATTGAATAGACAAACTTTTAAAAAGCTCTTATCGAATAGCCTACCCATCTATTTCATTTCAAGAGACTTTATTTCAAGTTGGTTCGGCAAACACAAACAAGTCCATGACTAGACCCTACTTTTGACCTCGGGCAAATATCACCGGCGTATGGGAAAAGGGAGAAGAAAGAGTTCGATTTTCGAGGCTATTAAAAACACTCAATGATATAACAAATTTTTGGAAAAATAAATATCAGAAATCGCCCGCTTTTAGTCCATGTCACTTACAAAACAGATTAATTACCGCTTCTTGAGATCATGTGAAAATAGAACAAAGCAGTTGGACTACTCTTTGAAAGGAAATATCATTATGTACAACTATAAACACAAACAAGTTCTCAACAGAATTGTAAAGTGAAAGCGCAAAGATCCGTTAATGAAATCTTTACAACCTATTATTACAATAGGATCCAAAATAGAAATGCAGTCTTCTTTTAGGTATTGAATATGGGAAAAAACGGTACAACACTTCAAAAAACTTAAATATTGCATCATATCAAATTTCCAGTAAAATCTTTTGTTTATCTTTTTTGAAAGACCAATGTCAATGGCCTGTGTTTGGAAATTTATTTTTGGTGAAATAGTTTCAAGCAATACTATAAAACGGCTGAATTCTAAATTTGAAAACATTTTAGAATTGCACGGTGAACAATTTTCCGTCAGTAAGAATGACTTTATAACCTTTTTGTCGCTACGACTTATAAATCAACACGCTTTAGGGCAATTTTTGACACGTAGATACGCAGTTATTTTTAGCTGAAAAAAGCGCTGTGAAATCAAATATACTGCAATAAAGTCTTAAGCTTCCTTCGTCTTAAGCTTTTCTTAAGGCTTGCTTCCTATCACAATGGTGGATCAAGTTTTTTAGGTATTGTGTTTTATCTGCAAAAACATACCTAATTCCTTTGTTTTTGTTTATAATCAATACAATGCTTCATGGACTAAGAATTTATGTGAAAAACAATTATTTAGAATTCTTTGTTATATCTTTCTAATAAAACTTTAAATCGATTTCCTTAAAAGAAAAAAAAGTCTTTTATTTCAAGATTAAACTTGAAACATTCAAAAGTACAATGGATAAAAAAGAAACTTTAAATATGTTTCAGTAGAAAGGGATGTAAGAGTATAAGACGTCAAGTAATATATTTGGAAATTAACAAAAATTAAATTCATATTCCTTACCTCGACACGCATTTGACTCTAAAAACATCGAAAACAATGATACGGTGAAAATAATATATGAGAATTGTTTTATGCATTTTAGGCGAGTTATACTTCCGTATTAATTTAGAAGCTTGGCAACTCCAGTTCAGGACGATTCAATGTTATTTTTTTTATAGATATTGAATGTAGCAGCTGAGCTTTGCTACTTCAGGTCATTGCTAGATTTTTATGGAAAGTTCCACACTTTATTAAGCTAAAATTTTTATCGTTTTCCCGCCGAATGAGCAACATTATACGGTCCAGGGACCATCTTTTGCCTTAGAAGCAAAACGAATACCACATCCGCCGACCTTGATTGCATTTGTTTACGTTTGAAATAGTAAACAGAGCTTGCAAACCGTCTGTAGATCTTAACCTCTGTCAAAAACAACGGCTGCTCTCGTTACAAGTCACTGCATTCAAAACAAAAAAACTTTTATTTTCGATTAAAACTGAAAACAACTTTAACCTCAGCTGGAAAGCGCCAGCTATCTCCATTAACTATCATTTCAACTATGCTTATCTGCATAATAAAGCTAACGTCAATGGTCTACAAAGGGGATGATAATGTCCGACAGAAACTTTCAGCAAAACAGACGGGCCGTATTTTCAGCTATTCAAACACAAGTGCGCCAATTAGGACACGAAGGTCGAGAGAAGCGAAGCACGCGAAATGAACTCGCCGCTCCTTGAAGCGTTGTAAAACATTTTTGTTAAAAAAAACTTTGGAGACAGACAAATTTACATCGACAATGAAAAATGCATAAATATTTTAGCTGCAGAACGCAAAAAAGAAGAACACTTATTAATAGCCATCGGCAAAACTGGTTTGTTTTGATTATCAAAGACAAAACAGACCGCCTTTGACACTCAAAGGAAACTTGAATACAAACGTACGCCAAAAATCTCAACTGAAACGCCAACAATATTTTCTTACTGTTTAAAAAATTGCCCTGCGCTAAGGTTTCAGTCTGTTTAACCTTGTCTCTGTTATAAACCAGAAAGTTCAGAGAAATTTAAAATTTGAACTCATGAACAGATACATACTTCGGACAAACTTAAGCCTTTAGCTTTGAATAGAAAAATATATTGCTTATTCAAATTTCTATAGAGGGGGTTTCTTTTTCTTGTGCTAGTTCAGAGGCGCTAATATTCAACTATAAGCCGTATGTAGCACTCATTAAAATTGCGATTAGAATAATCCGACTACCTGCTGATACAATGGCCACAGTCGAAATTAGTCAGCAGTCTAAATGTATTTTTTTTTGTTTCACTGCAGACTACATTTTGCTAGAAAATAATTGATCATTTCATAACCTAAATGATTGCGTGCAATACATCCATATATCTTAGATATATCCTACATGTGAAACAATTGTGTACATTTCAAAGAAACTTAAACAAAGAGAGAGTTTGAGCGACAGACGCCGAACTATCTTCAAAATTGTCCTTGTTATTTGCATATTGTAGAGACGGTGTTGAGTTATGGAGAATTCACGCGAACTTTTTGTCGCACGCAATCAAGAACAAGTCTCAAATTCCAGCATTGTTTTATTTCGAAGCCCTGCCAGTTTGCTTTTAGACTTCAAAAATCACTAACAACAGTCCAGACCAGGGCAGCCACTCTCCAAGGGAAAACCGCTAGAGAAACACTATTTATAGGTTCAATAGGTCAGAAACACAGAACCATAATCTGATTACGGCACGCGCGAAAAATTTAAGGAAGAAAGTTTTTAGAAACAGTTTCCAAAGAGTACACGCTATATATTCTCAAACTTCTGGGCATCATCTACAAAAATTCAAACCAGAAAACAGAAGAAAAACAGAAACAGCTTTGAAAAACAAGTTTAAGAACCAATTATGTTTCGTAGAATTTAATAAAAGTTTAAACAAACATAACCTGACTCCAGTCGTTTTTTCAGCTTAACTCGCGTTGCCAACTATTCTACATGTGAGTGACAAGCGAAGGCCAAATGTGGGTTTGTGTAAACAATCACTACTATTGTGAATAAAAACGTAAGTCAAGCAAGCTTATCAAAAACCAAGTGTGTTTATTTCCCGTCTGGAAAAAAAATTCTTAACCTGAGACTGAAAATTATACCAGACTTGAGTTTGGCTTTGAAAAAATTTCCTCTCACAGCAGATAGATTATGACGTTAAGATGAATTAATAATAGTTGCGCGACTAGAAAATCCAAACACGATTACCTTCATATAAGTGATTAATTCGTTCCAGACTCGACCTTCTTCTCTAACCTCTTTAAAAGCTCTATTTTTGTTGTTATAGTAAGGTTTGAAATGCAAGATCGATTAACCTCTTGTAATCCCGACAAAAGCACGTCTCACCAACTCTTGCAAAGCGCCCATCAATAAGGTTATCACGCCGGTTTTAGGTTGAAAAATTTCCGGGCACAATAAGATTACAATGGCCAAAATGAGTGAGCTTAAAATGGCAGTAAACTTGATGATGGCCCTCAGTTTACCAGGGAACTGGCTATCGAAAGCTACTCATTGTTTTAAAATGTAAAAAAATTAATTCGCAAGGTCAGGATGACGCGATAGGTGTTCAAAAAGAAATACAACCAGCGCTTGACCCTGAAATGAAAAGATCACTTAAATTAAATCATTGTACAACATAAGTAACTACAAAATGAAAACATATAAGAAGTGCAGAGGAAATACACAAAGGAGATCCAAGCATGTGCCTCTGCGTCAGCTATAACTGAAGCGCACCAAAAATCCCCAAAATCAAATATTCAAAAAAGTTTAACAACTGAATCGTTTTGTTGAGGAATGGCTGAAGTTGGATTTCACGGGAGACTGATCGTATCCTGTGTAGTAATAATTATTTCCGTGTTTTCATGTATCAGCTACTTGAGTTGTTTCAGAATCAGTGAGGGAGCTTTTTGATTCATGCATAATTAACGCGCGATTAAAAATGGTGACACATGAAACACTGTTTGTTCTCGAAGGTTTAGTCGAGGCACTAATTCTGATATGGAAAACATCTGCTTCTACAGTTACAGAGATATATTTTATCTCGAAAACACTACCTCCTTATAGAAACAAGTTCCTCACTCCCAAGCGACATCAATCGAACTGTTTCAGTAAAGCAGAATCGCTTGCGAACGCCTACGTTACCTTGAATCACAACCAAACTTTTTGTAAGTGAAAAGATTTAAGAACTAAAACATTTATTATTCCAAATATTGATATCGAAATGGCAACTCTTCCACTGAGTTTTTGAATTGTTCTGCAATGAAATAAATTTCGTTTCCTGCCAATATGAGGCGTCAGCGAAATGGAAACTTGGCGAGTCTTGCCAAATTTTGAGTCACTTTAACCAAGAACACAGTTCACGTCTTTCTAAGACAAACTAATCTAACTAGTTACTAATCTTAAGACTTAAGTACCTTGGACACTGAAATTTATGGTACCTCAAGTCGCAGTCCTAAGAAATATGTAGAGATAACTAACAATTCACCGAGAATCTCGAGTTGGAGTGCATGACTGAACATAAACAAACAACAGATTCTATGAAACTATATGTTTTAATTCCGGATAGATTTGATGGCATCTTGGACACCTTCGCTATGCACAACGCGATTTACAATTATACTAACGAACGATTATCGTGTTCCCACGTAAAAATGTGGGTGCATTTCCCACAAACATTAGAAATTCCTAACTACAGCTAAAGTTCTACAGATATCCATACATCTAAAAACTACAATTTATAAAACCATGGGGTGAAATGCCACGGTAAACGTCGAACATCTAATACTTTAACAGGTTTGTACCATTTGGAATTTACACGTCCGATATAAAACCATATGCATTATACTTTCATCTGAACAATAAAGTTTCTATTTCTCGACTTAAGACGTCAGTAAAAAGCATTCGAGTCTGTTGGACGAGATGGAAATAACAAGGAATAAACAAGCCTACTTTAGTTCTAAAGCTAAAAGATTTGAAAAGAGCAAGCAGCGCCCCAGAACGCAGGTCTGTGGCCCAGTTCAAACCGCCTAGTAGTTAAAAAAACTTTTGTCTTAAAACGCTGGCCTTTTGAAGGTCTTGCAATAAGAAATGCGAGCTAACAACAACTCTGCGTCTGAGGTACTCGATAGATTTCATCCCAAAGTATAACTATAAAGTCATTTTGTCGAGGCTTAAGTTCATGAGCCTGGGATGTACGGCCAACTGGTCGGGGTTCCAGAAAGGAGCATGTCCCGAAGGAGCGTCTCGATAGGCGTTTTTCCTACAAGTCGTACAAAAAATAGCTGTTCAATAACAGAAGGATTGATGGTTCGCAGCGATGGTAATCTTAGTAGAAGTTTTCCAAACCGTGTAGGTTGATTTGGGTACTGGTTTTTGGTATATTCCTCGAGAGCACACTGTGTCTTCTCTTGTAAACTATCAATGTATTGTGGATCCGTAAGTCCTGAAGCATCTGGACAAAAGTAAAACTTTGTATGAGTATTCGGGTTTACAATAAAATCTAAAGTGAATATTTCACCGCAGTGTTAGTAAAAACGCCCTATTTAAACTCGTACAACAATTGTCTTTGTCTGTATTTGCTATGAGAAAAATTAAACTGAAATTCATAAACAGATATGAATGAACAACATTTCTGGTATAAACTAAGTATATCCCTTTCAGCCAAACTAAGAAGTGTGTTAAAGTGATTTGTTCTTTGGACAGAAAAATACAGGCAAAGTATGGGCGCTTGATACTTTGAAGTCAACAAACAAACACTGAAAGTCCGAGATGATAATGTAACATTAAAAAATACACAGCAGTTTAAGCTTCTGACCTGATGTAAAGAGGCAGATCGCTTTAAGGCAGGCATATTCTGCAGCATCCACATGCATATTTCTCAACTTCTCGATTTGATCCTGAAGTATTCGTATGTTGTCCATAAATGTAACCATTCTGTCTGGTGCCATGTGGTTCGAGTGGATTCCGGCAGTAGCCAGCAAGGGAGCAACTTGTAACGGCATAGGGCACTGAGCTGCATTCAGTACGAAAAGTTCACTCCACATGAGGCGGAGCAATGCCACTTGGTCTGTCACCGCGAGGTCAGGAAAAAAAGGGATGTTTCTCGCCCATTCAACTGCACTGAATAAAAGCCGTGCAGCTAGTTCACAGATGTTTTCTATGCCCATAATTCCACACGGAACATTAAGGCCCTGTTGAAACCGGGTTGTAGGATACGGCTCTGCTCGGAGAAGAAGCGTTATGAAGCCGGAGAGAAATGAGTGGCCATTGCTTACTATTTCGCCGTTTGTCGTGTGTTGCACAGGCTGTTGGGGGATTTGTGTCGGCGGAAGGCGACCTCTCTGGACCGCTGTTGAATAAGGTGACAGAAACCGTTTATTCAATAAATGAATTTTTATTGTGATGGGTTCAAGTGATATGTAGTTCCTCACCTTTCGACTCACCTTCTCGCCTCATTCCAACCTTTAAGCACTTTTTAAGTCGGCAAAATTGACACTGGTTGCGGTGATGTTGGTCAATGGGACAATTACGCGAAGCACGACAAGTGTAGGACAAATTGCGTCGTACACTTCTCTTAAAGAACGATTTACAGCCCTCACATGTGAACACACCGTAGTGTTTGCCCGATGATTTGTCTCCACAAACGGCACATTCAATTGTTACGTTCTTCTCCGCTTGTTCCTCTGCTGACGGCTCCGAATGGGTCTGCTCACGCCAGGCCGTAGAGGCTGCTGTAGAGGTTGTTGCCACAACGGCCATAGTCATAGCGAGTCAAAACTGCGAATAGGATAATGGGAAAACTCATTCAGCTTGTGTTTGTTCAGCAAAGCACGAATGCATGCTATTTACAGAATATGCGCCTCTCACGCAGAGAGCAGAATCGTAAACCAGTGAATAATTTCTAAACAACCTACCCCGAATCAATCTACTTGAGATACGGAACAGCGGCAGTAAAGCATATACCGCTACAACGTATTCTACTTGTGAAAGTGCACCACGTACTCTGTACTTAGGGCGCGCGTGAACACCCCGTTTACTCAAGGTTCATGAAATCCTTTGCTATGCAAAAAACCTAGCGTGTCATGTCTGAAATTTACTGAACTTTGACATGATATGTTAAAAGTGTCCAGTTACCTTGGCAACATTTACTATATATGGCCAAAATTGTCATATAAGGTTCAAGGGCTCTGTTAACAACCGACAATTAAAGTGACTGGCTTTAGTGAGCGGTTTTACGCATGAATAGGCCGAGATGTCACGAACCTCTGATGATTGGGTTAACCATATTTTCAGAGCGGCACTTATATAATCACTCTGACAAAAAACGGTCAGGTTTGTGTATCTCCGCCTATCGCAGAGATTAAAACTGTTCGAAACGCCATCATGTCATTAAAACTCACCCCATTTAGGTTGTCGTACAATTTTAGGCAGGCTAAATGCCAATTTGAAATCAATATTACTGGTGTTCACGTGCTAAAAGAGAGTCAACATGAGCTTAACACCTGAGGAAATGAAGGCGAAACTTGATCTAACCCAAAGTTTGACAAATCTTTTAAGAAATCCCTTAAAAAAAATCAAGGACAATTTGCACGACATTTACACAGAACAGACACTGAGACAGTGACTGAAATTTAGTTGCACATGATGAAAACTTTCTGCGAGGTAAAAAATTTACAAACAAACAATAGTGATCTGTACTTGTACAATGCGAAGCCTTTAAACACAATGAAACTTTTAGTACATCGTTTAACTAACTTTACAATAACCTTCCTACCACAAGATTCAGACATGATAGCTTATCTTGGGTTTTCGAAAATATATGCAAAATTTGAAAGAAAAAAAGAGATTTCCTTTTTTCGCGCCCCGCGACACGCAACATTTCAAACATCCAAGACTAGGGTGACTAGGGTTTTTAGGAAAACTTCAGCAGGGACAAAGTTACCTAAATTGTTTTGTTGCCCCGCTTGTTGCTATCGAATGTCGATTCTATTTCACCTCAGTAAGGGTTATGATTGCGGATATGAAAACCGAAATTGCTATTAGCTATACAGTATTCGGTGAAGTATGTGTACAGTGCATGAATATGGAACAGACAATCGATTTGCATATCAATACCTCATCCCGGCATCCCCAAACAAAAACAAGAAAATAATACGAAACATTTTATGAGTGCTGATTAAAAGTTTTCTTGCGAACTGCGATTCAAAAGATCCGTCTAAACAAAGACTATGGAAAAGAGTCACGCAGCCTTATGGAGGGCGATGTGGATTCGTGTTGTGCTTGTTTGTCTTTATAAATAATCAACACCCGCATGGAGTAAATAAATACGGAAATGCGAGAGAAAGTGAAACACTTTGAATCTGGGCTTTGTGTGCGAGTGTTATTCATCTGCGCGTTGAGAGAAAAACATTAACTTTATAGCGAAGAGACGAGATGTCTTGCTTTTTTACATTTTTACATACTTATAATAGCGAGCATGTCGAGAAGATAGAATTGCATCATTGTCTCCAGAGAAGGTGCAAATTGATAATGGGCCAAAAAAAGAAACTGACGAATGATGTTTGTCGAATTATTCCTGCCTAACTGCAAGATTAGCTCTTCAGCTTTTCTCCTGCCAAAGCGGGACTTTATTTCGCACATCCGCCGCTGAAAAATAAACGTTTTTCGAGTACATTCGCTTAATTAGCCAGTTCTGAAATTGTTACGTATAAAAAAGTTCAAAACACCAAATCTCCTTTGCCCCTAAGGTTAAAAGTAACGATTAATCAACTAGCTGTAACTACAATTTTATTGTTTTTAGCGGCAAGTCTTCCTGTTTCGGTTTGTCAAGGAGGCTGTTTATAGGTCATCTGTTGGGTCAACAACTGTGATACTCAGGTTATTGCTCAACCATAATCTACGCATAAGAAAAATCGGCTATATTACTAAGTTTCTTGTTGCGAAAAAAAAACTTTTCTTTTTATAAACGATAACGTAAGATCCAAGACCTTTGAGGGATGTGGTTTGATCACGAAACAAATTTGTCTATTGCAACTACATATATTTACATAAACACAAAAAAAGCAACTTAATGTTTTATGAAAGTCTAATCTCTTTTGCGCAGCGCTTTCTCAGACCGTATGGCGCTATCGAAATAAATAAATCACAAGAAATAAATTCATGAATTTCCTGCCCATCTACTGACCAAATATGACATTTCCTTGACGGTTAAAAATTCCTGCCTGTGGGCAAATGAACCTTTAGGGAACTGGGAACGAAAATAAACGGTGATATTGAGCCGATAATGAAAGAACACGTGCTTGTCAATTGTTAATTGACGGCAGTGAAATGAAAGCTATCTGAACAAAGAAAACCTTTGTTAGCAATATTTTGGTTTTACCTTGGGGCATTTTTTCGATAATCACAAGAACAGATGAAATCCACGAGACAATGAACTTCATTAAAAAGTATTAACAACAACTTCTCATTGGTTCAGTCTGGTTTAAGATGATAACAGAACTATTTACTGTTAGTGAGCTTTATGCCTCGGGTATGAATATATTTTAACAAACCTCAATCAAAAGACAAAGGATTAACTTTTTTTTCATTCTGCAACAAATTAATGCTGTATTCCCGCTTCAGCATTTCCTCTAAGAAACTTTACATTTTAGAATTAGATACTCGATCTATTTTTTGGTTATCGCGGTTTATGTTACATGCAGAAAGACGCTGGCCATACATGAGACAGTTATCCAAATAACAAAAGTTCTCGGAATTTTATCGCCTTAATTCACTCCATATGAATGCTGGCACTTTTCATCTCCAAAAACGAGATTACTAGTAAATGGAACACAATTGTCATTTACGTTCTTCAGTGCTTTTTAACTTTTAAATCCCTTGAAGAATTTTTTTTGCCGATTCGTGACCTGACAATTCTTGTGTCAATTTTGGTTTTAAAATAGATGATAGGATCAAACAAACAGCGGAAAGCCCTCATTGTCCTTTAAGCCTTTGGTCTAAACAATTAACCTAGGGTTATGGGGATAATTTTAAGAAAACGTCTGTTGCCCTTTCAAACAACGGTCAAGAAGCACTTAATGGGAATCATTGAAACCAAACAACCCCGGAAAGCGTTTACAAATTTCTTCTACAAGCAGCTGTTATTTTTGCGCGTGAGTGCAAATTCAGGAATTCATAATATCAAACTCTCTTCCCAAGACTATTCGAGTTACATTCTGAGGCCATAGAGCACATAAAGAAGGAAAGAGACGGAAGTTATAATTAAGATAAATAGCTGCAGAGTTTTTGATTGAACCCTTTCAGTCCCAGTCAGTTTTAAAAATCCAATTTCTCCTTACATAACACATACAATATAAGACATTTGGTAACGAGAAAATGAGAATTGAACAAAAGCAAAGTACGTGAAATTAAAAGTAAATTCTCTCAGACTTTTTAAATGAAAAGTATGGGCTCAAGTTGGGAGAATTTAACTGGGACTGAAAAGGTTAAACTTTAGAGAAATTCCCGTCTTCAGACTGATATGTGATCTCTGAGCTGCTTTTCGTATCAGTTTTGAGTCTGTACAAACGCGTTCTCATCCTATAAACTCCATCCAACGACCTTCCATGTAATCGCTTCGGTTCTTTGTTTTTAAAAAAAAAACACACTTTAAAATGTGAATCACCCACAGATATCATTTCAAATTTATAAAACGTTGATCTTGAAAAATTAATTCCGTTTGATTTTTCGAGATTAATGAACAAAAACAAAACTGAATCTTTCAACAAAGTTTTTTTTTTCTTTTCTTTTTCTTTTCTTTTTTTTTTTTTAGATATTGGCACAAATTAACAAACCTGAT
>ERZ1740055.196-NODE-196-length-13398-cov-8.539384_pt1 | contig 13398 bp, 9 predicted proteins | sample MGYA00581747_ERZ1740055 | MGnify/ENA primary metagenome ERZ1740055 (study PRJEB43018, sample SAMN04849739) | marine metagenome | isolation source: floating plastic debris | place: Pacific Ocean | collected 2008-08-28 | study: EMG produced TPA metagenomics assembly...
CTCGTGTTGAGAAACCCTGATGAAACACTCGCCCTCGTTTATGAAATACTACATCGTCAACGAGACGTAATTCAATTTATTACCCATTTTCAAAAATGATTTTTAAAGTAATGCATACAATTTTCAAATTAATAAATACGGCAATTTAACATAAGATTATCATTATAAGCTATAAAGGCATTGCAAAACACACTGGCGAAGGGAGTTGTTGTACTCCCGAAACATTTCTGTTAATATGTAAACTGTATGCATTCCTTTGAAAATCATTTTACCCATTTGATTTTCATTGTATGTTTTGTACATAAATACGCTTTGCAAAACGGTGAACGTAGCTGCACTAGCTTACCTTTCAAAACCTTATCCATGATTATCTCAGCAAGTCTTTGAGGTGCAACATCTTTCGCAGTCTTTACGAGATAACCTTTATTTGTAGCGATGCTTTCTAACTCTTTAGGATCCGCGTTTCTTCCAATTCCAACTGGAACAACTTTGACTTTAAGATCATTCAAAATTTTAGCAGCTTCCACGACCTTTATTTGTTCATTACTTGACTTCTTGTCCATCATAACAACAAGTACTTTCATTGAATTGGACTGTCTAATAACAGATTTAAAAGCATCCATAGCTTTCGTTAAGTTAACATCGCCAGTTGGACGCTGCAACCTGTTTAGGATGTTTTTGAATCCGCCTGTAGACTCAATATTTGAGATGGGTTGCTGTCCGAATGGTATAAGAACATAGTTAATTTTCCTGGTACCATAGTTTTGAATTACGGATAAAATTGTGTCCTTCATTTTTATAAATATTTCGTCTGCGTCCACTGAAGCCGCAATGAATGCAAATCCAAGGTCCAAAGATGGGATGATTGGAAGATCTGCAATAAAATAGAAGGAATGCAATTGTATTTAGAAACACTTTCTGCATGATGCATTGTAGAGCTTATTTCTGTAAATATAAATTTGGGCTTATATAGACTTGCAGCTCAGTGGTAGAGCGTCCGCCCAGTGTTCGGAAGGTCGTGGGTTCGAATCCCGTCATGGGCACAGAATTTTTTCTGAGTATTATTGGTTTGTAAAAGAATACAGAGGTTAGAAGAGCTTATTTCAAATATGGTTTTCATTTCATTACTTATTGTAAAAGGCTAAAAAACGTTTTTTCGATTCTGTAGTAACAGCTATATATTTGTTGTTGTTATTAGCTTGTAATTGTTTCTTGTTCTCTTGAATGAAATATCTACGTCAGTGGCAATAAACAGAATCGTACCTTTCGTTACTACAGTAATTATTTTGGTAGCAATCGAATCGGGTTTCTCATGGCCTTGCGTATTAATTATGTCACTTGGTCTATTGACAACATTCTCCAACTCTTCAACGTCTGCCTCACCACCAATAGTCAAAGCAACTATACGTATTCCATTCTGCTCCAGAGCCAAGGAAGATTTCTCTAGCTCATCTTTTGTGTTTGCTGATCCTTTGTCTGTGATAACCAAGACGATTTTCTTGGCATCAGGTCGGGCCGAAGAATTTAACAGCATCATCGCCTCCTTAAGTGCTCGATCTAAAAGTGGGGCACCTGAAGGTTTGGGTAAAGACACTATAATTCTCTTAAGTTGGTTCTCTGTCATGGTGCGGTGCTGGAAACGAAGTTGTATAGAAGGTCTTTCACCGTACAGAACGACACCATAATGGATTCTGTCGATTCCATATTTGTCTACAATGTTACCCATGACACTTTTCATACGGGTAAAGGTATTGTCTGAGTCGGAAGATGCAGCGTTAATTACAAAAACGAGGTCTATAGATGGCACAACTTGCTTTCCTGATAAAAGAAAAAAAGAATAATTTTCAAAATATAGATAACAAACGAGTTTAGTTATACTTTGCATGACGGCGCCAAAGTAGCTATATCTACACTCCGTTTAAACACTTTTTAAATTAACAGCATTACCTAAATGTTTGCAGTGAGCTAAGAAATGGAATTATAAATAACTGCAGTAGCATACCAGTCCTAACTCGTTTTAAGCCAATCACATCCAAATAATCTTGTTGGAGAAACTAATACAAATATTATCTAAATGATAAGCGCCTCTGGACAAAAAAGTGCAAGATTACAAACCGAATAATAAAAAGATGATTTTAATCTGAACATTAATCAAAACATTTATGCATATGTAAAAAATATTCATCATCAAAAGGCAATTACAAGTTTTCTACTGCAGAACTCACCTATTACTGCCTTCGCTATTACTGTATCCGCCAGAGTTTTTACGACCGAAGACTCGTTTGCTTGAATGATATTACTCAAATCGGAAGTTACATTAGACATTTCATCGAGGTCCGCCTCCTGACCGAATGCAACCGGAATAATAATCACTCCGGAATTCTCCAAGTTTTTAGCACTCATTCTGACGCTGTCAAGTTTACTAGTAGATCGCTTATCCATAATTAGGACCAGAATCTTTTTCGCTCCTGGCCTGCCCGACCCCACGAGCATCCTCTTGCTCTCCAATAAGACATTTTCAAGAGCAGCAGCATCATCGCCTGACATACTGAGAGTATCGATGGACATCTTTAGTTCATCGTCACTAATGAATATATCGGTGAGTCTGAGCTTTACAGAAGGATTTCTGCCGAATAAAATCACTCCATATCGAACTTTTCCTTGACTGTACTTGTCTATGATCTGCTTAACAAGCGATTTCATTTTTTCAAAGTTTTCGTTGTTGTTTGTACCTCTAGCGCTTATGGCAAATGCTATATCCATCATTGGTATCTTTGGCATATCTGGAAAAGAGAAAATAAAACAGCTCAATGGGATAGTAGTAGATCGTGTTATTTAAGAAATAATACATGTTCTCCCTGCCTTCATAGCCTGGTGAAACCGAGGCGAACGTTTGGGAGAATTCGAGAACAGATCAGTAAAAACCCGAGATGCAATCGGAGGGTTTTCACCTGATCGAGAATTCTCACAAACTTTGCCGAGGTTTTCTTCATGCTATGACTGCACAGAGAACATGTGTTATTTCTTTCATAAAAAAATATTATTTCCGTCTTATAAAAAAAACGATATATGGAGCGCGTATATATACTTTAACTTCTTTCATGAAACTGTAAATTCTCACAACTTGGAGACAGCCAATTTTATCGCTCACGTCATTTTCGTGCTTCATAGCGCTATGAAAACACACTTGTAGACCAATCAAAATGCACGTACTATCCAAATTATTTTATAAATATCGACAAATAACGGCCATTGACACTGCACTGTCATTAGAATTTAGAGTGCTCTACAATTTTAAAACGATAAAAGACAGACAAAATTTTCAAAACAACTATCTCAATAATTGAAATTAATGACTCTTTCATTTCATTGCTTTGTTTATGTCTGGGCGCGTACGATTCTGTCAATGGCCTACTGGAATCACAGAAGTAAGAGTATAAATTTATACAGATCAACATTTTTAGTAAATAAATAAAATATACAAAATAACAAAAAAAATGAAAAGAGCTTTAAAAAAAGTTTGAGGTTATTTAATACCAGAATAAGTGATACAATGGCTGGTAACACGTTATCTTTTAACTAAATTCTCCTGAAATGAGACGGCTGTTGCAAAAATAGTACGAGATTTCTGATACATTTTAACCTTTGTCTTGACAGTATTGAGAGAGCGCAGCGAGCTCAGAATCAAATGTTTTTCAAGACAAATCTTGGAGAAAATGGAAAATGTTAAAATTTTTGGGTAAAAAATGTGTCACAAAATGAATTATAACAAAGTGAATTTTTGGGCTCACAAAATCAATGTGTCCGTAAAAACACTCTGAAATTATTAACATAAAGGCAAAACAGCCAAACAATTAAAACACAAAAAAATCAGTATATTAATGTATGTTATGATATCATTTAGCCATTTTAAAAAATACCATAATACTCTGTGTTTGTCCACCCAAAATTTCGCATAAACATTGTTTCCAGTTTCTCTTGGGATCATTGTAAGTCCCAAGAGAAAATAGAAACAATGTTTATGCAAAATTTTGGGAGGGCAAACAAAGAGTATTATGGTATTTTCGGTATTGGCTAATACAGTTGAACTTTTATCCAACAAAACTGCAGAACACTTCAAATGCTTTTAGTCTACCTTTCAATCCTTTCCTCATTATTTCTTCCACAAGATGTGTCGGTGTAGAGGTAGAATTTGCTACAATTACGTTTCTGTAACTAGATGTCACATTTGCGAGTTCCCTTGAGTCAGCTTCTTCGTGCAAGGCTATTGCTATAACTGTTATACCGTTGATATCGAGCTGCTGTCCCGCTTCTCTAACATCTTCAGCTCTGCTTTCAGACTTCTTGTCCATCATAACTACAAGGATCTTTTTCACATCCGAATGAGAATCGTCGATAAATACTTCCTTCGCTTTCTCAAGAGCCTTGGCGAGATCAGAACCACCATTGCTCCTAGGTATGGCTTCTAGGTAAGTTTTGAGTGCCTCTTCTGAGAGCGTATTCTCGTCTAGTCTTAACTTAACATCGGGCTGTCTGCCGAAGGTAATGACGGTGTAGCGTACACGGCCCAAACCATACTTAGTGACAAATTCTTTCATGATCTCGGTCATCTTCCTGTAATTTCTACTGGCATATTGGGCTCTAGCGCTGATGGCAAACCCAAGATCAACCATTGGTAACCGACGAAAATCTGTAATTAATAACGGAGGTGGAATTAAAAACTTTCTTATACGTTTTTTGAGGATTATATTAAAAACGTCATTTGTGTATTATACCATCTGTTTACCTCTCGACCAAAAAACATGTCATGTTGCGATTTAGTAAGACTAAGAAAAAAAAAATATTGAAATTCTAAAAATACAGGATTAAAACATTAGGTTTTTAAAACATTTGTGTACCTAGTTAAACAAATGTTTTAAAACCAACGAAGGCACTCTACTTTTTGAAAATTGGTCTAACATTTTTTAAGAAAATAAACTGCTTATTTTCTTGTTCAAGCTGCAAATATTTCTTGTCAACATACGTCTCTGTGCTTTTAAATTTTAGTTAATTAGATTTAATGACTTGAAGACAATACCGGCGTTTATTTTGTTGTTTACTTAAACACAATTTAGAAGTTTGGCTTTTCTCCTCCGTCGCTGCTGTTATAAGTTGTTTAAACACCGTTTTGGTGACTATTTCTTCAACCAGGTTTTAACAATTATTGTGAAAGAGTGACATTTTTTAGATTTGCTGTTTTTTTAAAATCAAAACAAACATTACAGCCTTGAAGGTCCATGAGCGAGGTCTGTACCGCAAGGAATGGCCTCGAACTGGTCAATTAAAGCGACCGAAATCTTTCAGCTATATAGCGACATGCTATACTTGATACATTTCATTAATGACATTAAATAACAATTATGATAAAAAAAATAACAAGATAATTATATCATACAAAGTATAGTAAAACAGAGTTATAAAGGAATTATTTAATTATTTAAGCAAAGTTTGTATTCCCTAAAAAATGAAGGCAAAATGTTTTATATATTGATCTTTCGAATATATAATCCGTGTTCCTTTTCTCTTACCATCATGCTATTTTTGATTCAGCTTAGGAATGAGTGTAACTGCGCATGCCTCACCTGTAAGAGCTTTTTTCATGATCTCTTGCGCAATGATTTCTGGCTCCTGATCTCGTGATACTTGAGCTATGTACCCTTTGTTTGGTGTCAGAGCCTGCAGTTCCTTTGAGTCAGCGCGATTTCCAATAGCAACAGGAATGATTAACACGTCCTTCCTCTCGAGAACTTGTACAACGTTCCGTAGATGATCCGCGGAGTTGACGGAATTTTTGTCTATCATCACAACAAGTATCCTTCTAATATTGGCTGATTTTGTTGTATTCTCAAAGAGTTTCGCTGATTCTTCTAAGCCTCTCTTCAAGTCAGGTTGTCCCCTTGAACGAGGAATTGCGTCGAGTGCATTTTTCAGCGCTGTACGGCTTGGTGTTAGCTCAGCAAAATGCCTACGTAAGACAGAAGTAGTTCCAAACACGACCACGCCGTATTTTACCTGATCTATACCGTATTTGTCAATGATAGCTTTAATGACATCTTTCATTCTTCTGAAAGTGTTGTCAGGGTCCAAGTCGGTTATGCTGATTGCAAAACCAAGCTCAAGCTCCGGAATGTCTCGATTTTCTAATAAAAAAACAAAGGATAAAAAGGTGTTGCATCAAACACATTTTAAAAGAAGAAATCATCATGAGCCAGCATAAAAACAGGCCTTCCGAAAACACGACATTCGTCTTCATCTTTATCGTTTTCTTGCATGATCTTTATCATCTTTTTCAATATTCCTCCTTAACAGAAACAACAACAATAACATTGTCCCAAAAAGCTTTAAAAGCATGATCGCAATTACAATTACTCTTTGCTAAATCGCCAAATTATTCAAAAAGAGACTGCCCTAGGAGTGATACAGTCATTAATCATATACATGAAAAAAATTACTTGATTCTGATTGGTCAACAGCTGCGCAATTACGTTAAAATGTCTGTGCAAAAATGTGTAATTCCGTGCAGAAATTTCAAAGCTAATAAGCCAATCAAAATGCACAAGTTTCTATGACAATTTCATGTCCGTGCAAGCATGAATTGACACGTTGTCACTGTCAAGTTTTGTTTTTTCACCTTCATTTTTTTATAATTTTTTCAGTATATGATTAACAGGTAACCGAACCATTAACTCGTTCAATATGGAATTAATTTGCGCTTGTGTATTTTAAAAAGCTCAAATTGCGACTCTGATTCTTTCTAAAACACACTCGTGCAAATATTAATTCCATATTGAGCTCGTAAGCGTTTGATTATACAAACAAAACCTAAAAGGTTGAATGATCCTGAATTTTTATTGTCCATGTTCTTAAAATTAATAACACTTGACCCACTTTTATTGTGTGTTTGATGAGAGCGCAAATAAACAAATCATTTTATTTCCTCTTTATTAAGATCCTTTATTTGCAAAATATCTTAAAGTCTATTTAAGTACAACTGAAAGCAATAGAAAACGCGCTGTTATATCAAGGGTGTATTGTCAACTAGTTGCATAAGCTAAATCCTAGTGGCGAATCTAGTGGCTCGTGGAGCCGGCGCTTATTTCCGGTTTCTGTAGTGATAAGCCGATGAGAGTCTTTGCCTCCCCCTGGACGGGACACTAATCCAGCGCAGGTTAGCTCCCAGCAGACGCTGGTATCATTTACCTACCCCGGATGGATGGAAAGCTGAGTTAGCTTAGGCGGAAAAGAAGGTCGCAAATCTCGGCAAAGCCGGGATCAAACTGGGGACCTTGTGGCTAGAAGGCAGAGATCTTACTAACTGCGCCCAACCACGCCTGCCCAGTTGCATTAGCTATCGCCAAAAAAGTACTGTCTTCGTTCATACTAGAATATGTTATGAAGACAAAAAAAAACTTCTCACCTTTAATAACGTTTTCCATTATTTTTGTAGCTAACTTTTTGGAGGAAACCAGTACGTTTGCTTTGATGACATCATCTACACTAGTAGCAATTTTTTCAAGCTCTCTTGGGTCACTTTCATTCCCAACTGAAACAGCAACTATTTTGATGTCTGCTGGTTTCAGCGACGCTGATGCGTCTTCCACTTCCCTTGAGTTACTACTTGAACCTTTGTCCATCATAACAACCAGAACATTCTTCACATTTGGTCGGAACGATGCGTTAAATATTTTCTTAGCATCTTGAAGGACTAAGTGAAGGGAAGCCTGGCCAGGTGTGTGAGGGATGTTGTTCAGATGGCGTTTCAGACCCTCGTCGCTAGGAAAGGTCTTGGAGAAATTCAGATACATAGAAGGAGTAGCTCCGAATGTTAAAACACTGTAACGAATCTTCCCTTGTCCAAACTTATCGATGATGTTTTTGATGACATCCTTCATCTTCTTAAAGTTGGAAAAAGCAGCAGCAGCGCCGCCACTAATAGCGAAGCCAAGATTGATTTCCGGAAGATCAGGATCATCTAAAAATAGGGTGTTTTACGATCCATTGTTATTAATGAGAAAAAACATTCTAACTAAATAAATTTTCTAAAACGAAACCGGTTTATTTTTATCATGGTTAATATGAAATGAAATATGATAACCTTATATCATGCCAAAAAAACGTAACCATGAAAAAAAAAAGATTTTTCAAATATATCCAAAAATGTTTATTCAAACTCGCACAGGAATCACTTCAACTCGATATATCTTCGCAGCACGAACCCAAAGTATCAACATTCATGATTTGCATTTTGAATTACAATACCAAACACTATATTTGCAAAAGAACAACAGCTTTTTAGCACTCGATGAAGTTAAAAAGTGAAGCCGCAAACCAAACCGCGTCTGCTAAGGAAAAAATGCATAGCTTCGACATTGCAAACTTTGAACAGATATTTCTACTTCGTTGTTAATATTTAAACCGAAATACTTTGTGAGCATTCAAATAAAGGTAATAACTTTTAAACTAGAGTTGCCCTTTAATTACTAACTTCGCCCGGAATAAAAGAATAACAAATATAATAGAGAAACAGATAAACAAAATGTAGAGCCGAGAACCCGTAACAGTATAGTCAATATATGTGGGACCTTTGTACGCAAAACTTAAAAGAAAAAAGTTAAAGAACATATTTATTTACTTTTTAAATTTTTTTAAATAATTATTTGTTTCATATTAACGATGGGTAATGATTTAAATTCACATTTAAGATTTTGTTTACAAAAAAATTTGTGTTCTTTAACCTGAGAAATATACAAAGCATAAATTGCTAAGAGTTTCAAAACTTTAAATTTTGGTACAAACAAATAAAAACGTCACTTACATTTGACAGCCTTGTCCATGAGTTGGTTTGCAAGTTCCTTTGGGTCCGCGGTTGCATTAGTGATCATAACATTGCGTTTGTCTGGCGTTATGTTCTTTAGTTGTTCTGGGTCAGCCTCTTCTCCGAAAGCTATAGCGATTACAGTTACTTTTGCTTGTTCTAACAATTTAACAGCAACTTTAGTCATCTCTTTTGAATCACCCGATTTTTTGTCTGTTATCACCACGAGAATCTTCTTTGCGTTGGGTCGTGGTTCCACCTTAAACAACATTTTAGCTTCTTCTAAAGCTTTTGCCAAAGCTGGTTCACCGCGGCTTCTTGGTATCACTTGAACGAGATACTTCAAAGCATCTTTGGACATGAAGTCATCACTAAACCTCACTTTTACCGACGGAGTTTTGCCAAAGACGATGACAGCATATCGCGTTTTTAAAATACCGTACTGATCAATGGTGGCGCTGATAATACCCCGGATGACCTCATAGTTCTTATCCGCTTCCGCTGCTGAGGCGCTGATAGCAAAACCGATGTCAATCTCTGGTACAACAGGCAAATCTAAAAAGTAAACTTATATTAGTCTGCAGAATATAAATAAGAATATATTCTCTATATTATTTGCAGTAATTACACAGTAATTTGTAGAAAAATGTATAAAATAGGCAGCCTAAGGCCGCATGTGGCTTGTACAAGCATAAAACAGAATAATACACATACAGTCTGGAACTGCATACACTTAGTTCTGTATTTCTGTATTTAGCAAGAATGTTGAAATATAGCAGCAGTGAGAAATAATGAGAGCTTTGGTGAAAAGTAAAGATTCTCACGTTAATGAAAGAAAAAACATTCAAGTTTCAGTCTTTAAGAATATTTGCTACCGCCATTTTGAATCGTTTGATACCCTGTGCTTCCAAAACTTTATTTTTTTTTTGTTAACAGACCTTTCCCAAAATCGATGATGTGATGTTCTGAACTGTATGAAAACGAGGCCAATAAGAGAAAATATTTTCTTGCTTTGCTTTGGCCTAAAAACAAATTAGTTTATCATGATGAAAAGAGATCAGAAAAAAGCTACTGTTAATGTGCCTACTTGCATAAGTACATAGTATGAAGTTGAAAAGAAATTTAAAAGAAATTTACGAATACAGGAATAGGATGTTTTTGTTTCCCAAAAAGTCCTAATAAGAAAAAAAAGCAGGAGCCAACAAGTTTAGTGTAGAGAATGCATAAATTTGCGAGCGCCATTTCAAGCCCGGTGATATAAATGTTTCAATCGGACGAAGGAAGAAAACTTTTGAAACGTGGTAGTAATTCCAGCATTTACAGAAATGAAACATGTCACAAAAGGACATAAAATACCTGATATTCGAAGAAGTATTTCCGGAAACAAATTTCACGAGGAAATTGAGGAAACCAGTACGCAAATGCAAGAAGAAGCACCCATTCTCTGTGAACAATGTTGTGAGTATAAAAAACAAATAGATCGTCTACTGCATGAAAAAACGTTTGCTCAACAATACAGAAAACGGAGATGAGTACGTCAGCTTTAAGAAAGGGAAAAAAGGTAAAAGTTTCAATTTTACGTAAACATATCAAGAAATGGGATTGCATTCGCACAGAATTTTGTATGTTCATTTCCAAATAAGAAAAATATCCTTATATGGAGGAGGCCCTATTCAAACGAAAACAAAGGAACAAATGGAGGCAAGATTCAAAAACCATTCATTTGACAATTTGAAATGAAAATCTGTGTCCCATCAAAAGATAGAGCGTCAGTCAATCGCGGATTCTATTCAATTCACCGAACGCAACCATAACAATGGCAATTTCTTGAATTTCTTGATACGGTCATTTGCTTTGGTCATTTGTCATTTGGTCTGTTGGTTTTTCTTACTTTACTAACGTTGTTCAAATACTGTGCTCACTTAGTGGGCGGCTCAACATGAATTGTTTTTTAATTGATACAGGATTTAAAACCAATTTTAGAATTGCACACAATGTAGGTATCCTGCTGATGAACAGTAACTGTTTTGCTATGTTTTCAGCAGTATTCTAGTTATGTCTGTTCAAATATCTATTTGTATGGATGGCCTAGCAACAAGACAGCAGGAATCAAATACATTTTTATAGATGATTGTTTTCACGGCTAGTAAATACTATAATTATGATTATGGTAATAAAACCAAGTGTTTATTCTTTCCAAAATAGAAAACAAACAATAGAGAATATGAATCTTTTGTAACAATTGGACAGGTTGACGTTTTTCTTGTTACCTAAACTAAACATTGATTGAAAATAGATTGCAATGGTAAAGCGGTGTAATTTAAAAAGGGGTATAGCCTACAACACTTCAATGCAACACAACACACTAACATTCTTTTGACGTAATACAATTCAATACTACACCTTTAAGACTTCGATCCAAGATTTGTCCAGCTAAATTTGTAGGGTTAACTTCCTTGGTAGTTTTCACCAGGTAACCGTCGTTAGTCGTAGTTCTAGCAAGTTCCTTTGAATTTGCTTCTCTCCCGACGGCTACCGGCACAACAATGACTTCATCATCCTCTAAACCTTTTGAAGCTTTGCTAATCTCTTCAGGTTTACTAACTGATCTCTTGTCCATAACCAAAACTAGGACTTTTCTAGCATTGGGGCGACGGGTTGCCGTTTGAAATAGTCGTTGGGATTCCAATAAAGTTTTGGTAAGATCGCCCGTGCCACGCTGTCGTGGAATTACATCCAGCAGACGTTTAAAGGTTTCACGGTCAGATAACAGATCATTCAAGCCTACAGCGACCTTAGGAGTTGTTCCAAACACGATAACAGCGTATCTAACCCTTTCAAAACCGTACTTGTCAACAATAGTTTTGGCCGTTTCTTTTATTTTCGGAAAGATTTCATCGGCGTTGGTTGAAGTGGTGCTAATAGCAAATACAAGATCCAACTCAGGTACGGCTGATGTATCTGCCAAAGAAATACAAAAATAGTATTAAGCTAATTACATTCTATGAAATTAAGTCCTATCTTAAATTAAACATAAAATGATTACCATAAAAAAGTTTCGTGATTAAATATATATGATGAAACACCGGAATGTAGATGGAAAAGGAAAGTTTTCTTGTTTTAACAAAGAAATATATAAAATAAATGTCCGAAATTGATGAATGCTATCTAAAATTGGAAAAATTCAACAAGGTGATATACAAATAATACATAATTTTTCTTTCTCTCCCTCTCCGAATTCTGAAGCAATAGTATGGTTATAAAGTTCGTTTAAGTCCTGAAACATTTATAGGGAGCAAGTTTCAGTGATGAATTAATCTTTATGTCTGGTGACCAATAATAAGACAGAAAAGATGCATTTTTAACAGTAGTCTACCTTTTATAACTTTGTCAATAACTTCCTTCGCTAATTCTTTAGCAGTATTACTCTTATTAGCAATTATTACACTCTCTTCACGTGGAATTATCTGCTGGAGTTCTGTTGGCTCACTTGGATCACCAACTGATATCGCAATTAACTGTACACCAATTTCTTCAAACTGGCGCGCTTTCATTTTCACATCATCCAAATCGCTTGTTGACTTTCCATCAACCATTACAACCAAAACTCTTCTTGCATTAAGTCTCAACTGGGAGTCAAACTGTTTCATCGCTTCCTCAAGAGCTTTATCAAGGGCAGCGCCGCCAGATTGTCTTCTCAAACTTTTCAGAATGTTGACAAATTCAGATTCAGTGGCGATTTTATCACCAAAGCTGAGATGAACTGAGGGAAGGTCTCCGAAGACTATAATGCTGTAGCGAATCTTGTTTGGAATGTATTCGTTATATATTTCTTTGATGATGTTTTTCATTTTACTAAAGTTTTCATCAGCATTCACGGCCCGAGCACTAATAACAAATCCAAGGTCGATTTCCGGAAGCTTTTTTCTCTCTGTTATGGTGGAAAAAAAAAATTTCATTATACAATCAAACCAATATTTTCAATCGTTTTATGACACCATTAGTAAATATTGATAACTAAAATTTGTTTGCTTAGTGTAAGGAAACTTACATACAAACAGTAACATCTTACAAAAATCTAACTGAACTTCTGAAAATCTTTTGGTATACTGTGGAATGGAATACACGTCAATAGCCAATTAGGCTGGAGTTTCAATGTTCTATTTACTAGGAATCAGTGAGTTGTTTTAGTATCAGCTAATAAGTGAGACAAAATGGCTTTGAATTCAGAAATACTTAAAAGTAATCTACTTATTCAAAAGAAACGCGCTAGGAGACTATTGAAACCAAAACCGTAGCAGAAAAACCAACAGAATGCAGAATTTGCAATATTCCACTAGTAGAAAGACAATATTGATAACAGATTCAGAGTCGAGTAGTCAGTCAGAATGTGGGATATGCAATATTGCACTAGTAGAAAGACAATAATAATAATAATAATAGATTCCCGGTCGAGTAAACAGTCAGAATGTAGGATTTGCAGTAGTCCACTAGTACAGTGATACTATTGATAATAGACCCCTAGTAGAGTAGTCAATCAGAAT
>ERZ1740055.197-NODE-197-length-13387-cov-8.515602_pt1 | contig 13387 bp, 4 predicted proteins | sample MGYA00581747_ERZ1740055 | MGnify/ENA primary metagenome ERZ1740055 (study PRJEB43018, sample SAMN04849739) | marine metagenome | isolation source: floating plastic debris | place: Pacific Ocean | collected 2008-08-28 | study: EMG produced TPA metagenomics assembly...
CGATCCTTGTCTGTAACTGCCACACACAGCCGATTTTTCGTCGCAGACAAAAATTGGTAGCTTCAAGACGAAAAATCGTGTAGTGTGTGGCGGGCTTGAGTACCACAAAAGGTCACCCTTGCACGAGCACCACAGGAATCCCAACTGAATAAAACAGGAATCTAAAGATTATGGATTGCGTTCTCCTCCCGCCGAACACATGCGCATTTTAGGGCATTCATGCAACGAGAAAATGCACAATAAAAATGTGATGAACGATTAGCCCTGCTTTTAGGAGTACGAGTAAGATATGGTCGTTCTGATCTCAATTACGCGCTAAACGGATCTGTGCAGCCGGTGACAGGTATGGTTTTCAAGCAGTTTATTATAGGATAAAGAATCAGAGCACCAAACTGACAAGTCAGTGGTTGGAGATTTTATCTAGGCTAAGGAAACCACGAAAAGAATAGAAACAATTGTGGTACAAAGTTGTTTTGGCTATACTATGCTAATGTAACATCCATACAGCCGGTTTCTGGAAAACAAATAGTCCAGGATAGGGGAATTTGAAGAGCAAAACTCAAACCCCGTGGGGTCTGGGTTACTGAAATCATTTCTTTGAAAGTCTTTTACAAAGCTTAAGGTGATTTCGCCTCTTCTTGAACGTTTGATGGCAGCCTGGAACTATTGACTGTTCGTATGATAAGTTTGCAAAAAATTATACTGAGAGCTCGACGCTGTAACACCTAAAAAGTCATATGGGTTGTAACACCTAAAAAGTCATACCGTTTGTTCTCATTTGTCTTGCATTAACGAAGAACATACCCTAGAAACGTCTGCTTCTTACACTAGTTTAACGATGAACAAAACATTAGTCAGCCTAGCGAAGCCTAGATTACAGTTATGACGAAGAGCTAACACTCGAAACGTCAGCTCCCTTCGTGACACTCATAATGATGATCATAAAATATTAGACCTTCAATTACAGTTGCTCTGACGGAGGACTAATGCAACAAACTTCATCTCCTTACACTACTTACGGAGATGATCATAAAGATTTCAACCTTGAGTTGTCTAAATTACAGTTGCTCTGATGAAGGACTAACACTCTAAACTTCAGCTCCTTACACTACTTACGGTGATGATCATAAACATTTCAACCTCGAGTTGTTTAAATTACAGTTGCTCTGACGAAAGACTAACACTCAAAACTGCGTCTGCTTCTCAGACTATTTACAACGATAAACAAAACAGTTCAACTTTGAGTTGATTAAACCATGCAGATATTTTACTTACTTGTCGACCAACTTAGTTTTTTTAAAAAAATAAAAACAGTTTATCTTTAATTTTGTTGAAAATGTAAAAGACTACAGTTGTTCAGCTCACATTTAAGTTGCATGCCCCATTTTGTCAAAGATAGCAGAGCGGCTTTAGGCCACATAAAAAAAATTCCCGATTTCTCGTCATAATATTTTGTAAATGTAAATGCGGCATGAGGTTTTTATTTATTTCTTTTTCTTTGCTGCAGCGCAGGAAGCACAGCAAACAAACCATTTTAGTTCACGGCTCATGGAACAGATCGACAATTCACATTTCTTTCCATAAGTTTCCTGTATTTCAGAAATTAATAAAAAAGTTAATGCGGTAGCTATTTTGAAATGCTGGCGCTGATAAGAAACCGGGAATTTTTTTTACTTGACTTTAAAAACGGTTTCTTTCCGAAAATACTTCTGTTAGTTTTAAGCCGTATCCCGTTTTTTACTAACATGCAGAACTGTTTTCTGCTAAGAAAACTGATCTGATTTCGAAACAAAGTTTTTAACAATTGTTTTCTCGCAAAACGAGTTTGAAAACAACTCAGAGGAGGAGAATTACGATTAAACAATAGCCACCAGGTACTTCAAAAGAAAATCACTAACTGGACTTGATTCTAATGGAACTTTGCGTTTTTGCGAGGCTAAACTGCGGTTTAATTATGTATTACCGTTTATAGTCATGCATTTTGGCATTATAAAAGCTCGTGAACTTGGACACACGATGTACGGTTACACATTGTAAGAATGCATTGTGGAGTCACCAGAGTGCTCAAACTGCGAGCTGTGGGCAATGCACAATGCAAATAGAGAGTGTTTCATTAGGAAACTCTCCACCCAATTCTTAGAGTGCTCAAAAACATGCGCTCGAGCATAATATACATAAGTACACAATAAAATACACAAAGAAACAGCGAAACACTATACGGTCCAACTATGGTGTCTATAACTGATTGAACAATCATGCATTAAGAACTGTGGGTAGAAAAAAGACGCCATGGGGTTTTGTTTGCAATTGCCGAAATGATTTTTTCAGGTTGGAAATAAAAAGACATAATAGAAGCGTGATAAATGATATATAAAACACAAAACTGATAACATCAGTGAAACCTTTTAGTCAAAGAATTGCGTCAGTAATCAAGTATTTTTTCGGTTCAGTCGGGCATTGGGTTTTGCAATTAGCATCAAGCCGAAGCGGTCTTTTTTGTTCAAGGCAAATAAACTATATTTTTCAAGAAAAATACCAGCTTAAATGAACAAATAATGAAACTATAAGGTACGCACAATACTCTTAAAATTTTACTGTCAAAACATTGCGACAGTAATTGCAAGAGTCAATAACAGTGGGTAGAAATTTAACACCGCGTCTTTCTTTTTTAAACACGTACAGTTTACCTTTGTCTTCAGAGCAAGTAACTAAATTAACACGTGATAAAAAATGTATATTTAGACATTATAACAGTCAAAACTTTGCGGCAGTAATTGAACAATCTTGCGGTAACAGTGGGGAGAAACATTTAACACCATGACGATCTTTTTAGGGCAGAGAAATTGTTCTTGGGGGAATGATAGCAGCACAAAAGCATTGAAAGCCTATATATGTTCAAACTTTGCGACACTATTGACGAATTATACATTTTAGAAATTTACAGTAAACGATGAGGTTTGTTTTTAACAACTAGGCAACCGTTATTTTTAAGGAATAAAATGTATATACTCCCGTGAAACGTAAAATAGAACTGGGATATGGTTTGAACTTCTCGGCCTGAATTAAAAGATCTTTTCTTTTTATAAGTAGAATTAAGTCTCAAGTACCCATTAAAATTTCCCCTAGAGCAAAATAGTATTGATAATTAAATTAAAAATGAATAAAAATAATAGTTTTTACATACACGTGTATAAGAATCTGATTTCCCGCCAAAACAAACCAGCAAAGCGTGGAACGGCGACAAACACTATCAAGAAAGATATCTTGAATTCAGTTCCTTAAAATCGATAAGTTTTTTCCAAATAACTTTGCAATAAAACAGTGCTTTTTAGAATGTGCAAAGCAATTAACCAAAGTTCTTTGAATGTTGTCGGTCAGAACGGCTATCTGCCCACGCAAAGACATTTCCGGGTCGTGTTTATATAGCCTTGCCGTTACATTTTACAACTTTCAAATTTTGCACCAAATTATCAGTTTTATTTTTTGTCTCTTCTTTTCATTTCTACTAAAAAGTACTTAATAAAGCTCAGTGTATAAAAACACGCATTTACAATGCCATGGAAAAGAATTTTAGATTGATGTACAACTCAAAACAACTCATTCAGCGAATGATTAAAATAATTTATACATTGCTGCTAGGAAAAACCAGCCGCAATAGTCGGTATGTTTTTGTGTAAGTTGATTGTGATGGTAAGATACATGTGGTTCTATTATTTGAAGACTCTTCTAAACAAACAATATGTGCAACGGCCTGGAAAATGAAGTTTAACTTTTCCACGTGCCAAAAGCGCGCACCGCGGTATAACAAGGAAGAGAGTAAATGTTTACCATGGTAGAAATCAGTCCCAAAGTCTTGATAAAATCAAGCTCTAAAATTTGGGAGTTAATCTTTACTTTCCATTATCGAATATTACCTTGCAAATAAGTTACAACTGGGTCGGTAATGAATATCTTAGCGCTGATACAATGGCTTATTAATGTGGCTTTGTTAGGTCTCTTGTCCGCATTTTTCTGCTCGTGTAGGCGTCGACTATTGAGAATGCAAATATAGCAACAGTATTTATCAATCTACTGTCTCGATTCTTTGTCCTTTTATTTTATAATTTTAACAACAGAAAAAAACACACATCTTTGCTCTCCGTTGCTGGGCGGCAAAGAACAAGTTATACTTTTGAACACAATTCAAACAGTAATTTGCAAAACGTTTTAATGCCTTTGGAATTTTGATATTGCATTCTCTAAACATAGTAATTATATCATCATAATAACAATCCCATAAAATCAAAGTGATATATCTTTCGTAATGCTTCATCAATAAGAAAAAAAATCAAATCAAGCATTTTTTCTCTAGAAAAGTCTGCGAAAGATCACCCAGAAACGAATTTGACTCGGAATTGACACAAACTGCTTGAATTAAAATATTCTTATGATAAAAGACAATAGGAGATTTAGATAATTTCTCACTGTCATAACAAAATTACAAAACAGGCCAAAATATACATCAAAATCTTTAGTTTTTAGCATGAAACACCACATGCAAACTACAAAATTATCTAGAACATGAGTGCTGACGCTATAATGTAGCTATGAGCTCGATAATATCTGGTAATGTGGTTCAAACATGTTGCTCTATATAGACTTGTCAAAAAAATTATATGCCCTTGTCATTAAAATTCAATTATCGCTTAGACGTCTAAAGGCAACTCGGTAACCGATTTTTTGAAAAAAACGTTAGGTTTGTTTATCGAATCACATTTTCCTTTTAAAATTAAACCAAACTGTTTGAAATTAAGGTGTGCTTCATTTAACGCAAAACTTGAAACGTTTGAAACGTCTATAGATGTTAGACAAACTTGGGTATTAATGCAATGCAAACATAACGAGAGAGACTTATCCTTATTAGTACGTCCTCCAACCAATCGGTCTGTCTGCATGATGCCCATGCGTACATGCTTATTTATAGTAAGTTCTGGATTTTATTTTGATTTTTAAAAATAGGAAGCAGAAAAATAGCAAAAAAGCTTTCAGAGCAAATTTTACTCATTGTTACACCCACGGAACATTTTACAGTAATGTAATTTTAATAGAGTAATTAGCTACAATTTGGTCACATTTTGATTGAAAAATATAAAAGCAAATAAAGTTGGAACTAATATTTCTTAAGACAAAATTGCACGATCCTATTGCGAAATAATGCCAACAAAAATACTTTTGCGTTCGCAATTTTTGTTAGTTGAGTTTTCAATATCTGCATTATGGTTTATATTTTGCCACAAAGTAGTTTGAAGTTGTTGTTCCATTGCGATTTTGGTTGAAATGTCACTAGATGTCCTTGTAAATATATTTCCGCTCTCTTTTTGCGGAAATCTGCATAAATAACTGCTCATTTGGTTTTTGGTAACCTAGGGTTTATCTGCAGTAATGTTAGCTAAGCATTGATCTCCGCCTGGCAGCCTAGATACCGACTTTGTGGACAAAGAATTTACGAAACAATGGATATCCGGTTTTTGTTGTGTTGAGGAACTCAAGTGAACAATGCAGCACGTGTTTCCATCTTAAGTTGAATTAACTGCTAAAGCGGGAATTGGTTAATACTCCGTTATGGTACCAGACGTTTCTAAACGAAATCAAATTTGTCAAATTACCTGCAACTCTCCCTTTGTTTTCGTAGTCTGTGAGAAGTTATCTTTTCAGACAGTTTGTTCGGCTACGATTTTTTTTGGGAACAATTTATTTGTCGTCGCGGTGATTTCGATACGAACAAAATTATGTACCACGCCAGTTTATTATAAACTTTGAAGACATCTGTTAGCTTAAGAAACATTTCTAAGACAAAAGAAGTCTTGTTTGCCTACTGCGTGCTTAAAATTACGTTTGTTTCAAGCGTGATAAGCCTATTTTTTCCTTTGGTAAACGACCTTTTGTACTGCACAGTATTCTATTTGCATACAGGCTTTTCCAGAGTAGCGGCAAGACCCTAAGGTCACGTGTGTTTATACGGTTCTCTGAATTTTTACCTGTGAAATGCAGCTCAAAGATTCAACATGAACTCGCCAAGCGTGATGGTTTTATATTTACAGGTTTTTACCAGCAGTTTCAGGTTCTTTATCAAAAAACTATGTTCTTTTCCCTCTGCATGCTAAATGCAGTGGGGCAATCAATCTTACTACCTCGTTGCTTAGTTCAAATTTTTTCTTCCCACAGAATGAATCACGACCCTTAATTTCGCCCCACACCGTTATATGATTGGCTGAAGGGGTTAACAAAAGGAACAACAAGAGTATTAAAGAGTCCTCGTGGCAATTTATTGTCCCTGGAATCAATAATTTTTCGAAATTAGAGTATTTTTACCTTTATACTGACGTTTATATCACCAGCCACAAATTGATTTGAGCCCTCTAACCAGCGCTAACTGATCTATCAGTGTTAAAGCAAATGAGAAGTTAATACATCTTTTTAAACCTAATGTAGACTTATTTTCATGTTAATTAGGCAGTTAATTACAGCATGCGTGATTAAATTTTCATGTCATATTGAATATTCAGTTTGTCCGCGCTCCATTTCTTGCTTTTATTTGCCTGGCAGTGTCCAGTTAACGTTAGCAAATCACTCGCACGTGTCAGTGGCTGAATGTTGAAACTGCTCGCCCATGGTGAATCTGATTGGTCGCTTTGTATGCACGTGTCATTAACTTCACTGCACCTGTCTTTCTCTCCGCAGGTAAATACCGGTATATTTGTCACTATTGCTCGCAAGTGTTTGCATTCCCAAACACTTTGAAGGCCCACATTGCCGCGGAGAGATTTAAGCAGTATATAAAGTGTCCCTACACTACTCCAACATTCATTCACACTAGTCGCTCAGCGAGTCAAGTTGAACTCACTGACTCCAGTCAAAACATGAGTACACTATTTCTCACACCTAACTCAGAAGCAGATGGATTAAACGTCTCCAAGCCAGAAACTGACAACATGGGTCTAAAAGACCCGCAAATTTCCAGAACTAACCAAAATGGCAGTGCGTTTATGGCAGAGTCTCACATGGGAACTGACGATAAAAGCGTGCTAAATTTTGGGCTTGCAAACAATCTCGGCTCCATTAGTGGGCTAAATGGATTTAACAACTTCAACAATTTATCGCTTTCGATGAATCAGTTTCCGTTTTTCCCAAATTTTAACTCCGACCCGTTTCCGATGAAAGAAAGTCCTCACCGAATATCAAATGGGGAAGGCTCGGGAGCGAGCCCCAAGTCGATCTCGCCTTACGCGATGCCTTCCACGGCAGATGTTGCTGCTAATCCAGAACAAAAATCACCAGATAGACTCCATGGCCAGGTGAGCATGTTAACACCGCTTACGCCAGTTAGTTTGCCCTCATTTACAGCCGAGACTTTTGCAATGAAAAACGACGCAATGAAGAACTCCAACTCTACTTCACTGATGCCACCTGCAACTTCACAGTTTAATGCGGGCTTCAATGGGTTTAAAAGTCCCGATCTTGGAAGTGTTCCAACCACTGCGACAGATTTCTCGTCTATGTCTCGTCCTCTGCTAAACGAGATCAATGGCATGAGATACAATTTATCGCAAGACTCTTTTTCGCAACACCAAATGGATATGATGAGTAATCCCGCGCTGTTGTTACAACCTCGCCCGCCCCTCTGTAGTCCGTCTTCAATGCCTTTCTTTAAGTACGGGTTTCCCCAAGGTTTTCCACCTCTTAATGGTCAATCGATGATGAATCCTATGATGTTTGGAAGTGGAACAGGAGACCAAGGAAATACAAACCGAATGCCTACACCAACTTCATCACAGCCTCAGGATCCAAACTCTATGGACGATAACTCAATTTCTTCAACCGACCGAACAAAACCCAGTGGTTGCAGTGAGGATGTAATTAATGACTTGAACTCTAAAAAAGTTAGCAAAGGTTATCTCTGTGAACTTTGTGGTAAATTGTACACACGGAAATACGGGCTAAAAATACACATGAGAATTCACACGGGATACAAGCCTCTAAAATGTAAGTACTGTCAGAAAAGATTTGGCGATCCAAGTAATATGGCAAAACACATACGACTTCACGCAGTAGGTGATACCCCTTACAAATGTCAGTACTGCGGAAAGGTACTCGTCCGTAGAAGAGATTTAGATCGCCACATTAAATCAAGACACCCTAATGGACGCTAGTACTTTAGCATCAAAACTTAGGTTGCTTTGAAAAACGAGATGTGAGACGAACTTCCATGAAGATTCTTGGCTCACACGGACATTTAAAGGGACATATTTTAAGTTCCTGTACGCGCTCACATTAATATAAAAAGCAATAGTGATTTTACTAAATAACTTTATCTTTGTATAAAAAGACATCTTTGGGTGTAAAACATTTATGTATTGAAAAGAAAAGATATATGTTTGTACGATAAAAAAAACAAGAAGGATGAATAAAAAACGTGAATTGTAAAATGGCTTTTAGTTTCTACGCGTAAAGTTATTATTAATTAATATCCTACTGCCGTCTTGTTTTCCACAACTTTGCACAAACGCAGTTAAACAGATAATTAATCGAATCAGATCTTTTAATGGTCTTTTCCTTTGTTTCAGTTGAATATTAAAAGACTAGTATTCTATAAGGCTAAGGGCTGATAGCTTTTCGACGCTTTTATCCCGAGTCTCTTTAATCTCCAGGCAACAAACAGTTTAGTTCATTTAAGCGTGTAGAGTTTACTTTAATATCTTAAAACGAACCTATCTTTTCTACTTTTTTTCTCAAGTCGAAACAACTTTTTGGCCAAAACCGAAAGCCAGAGGCAGCCAACAAAGGGTAGCAAAGTTTAAAATAAAGACTTTAAGCAATTTTATATAAGTTACAACGTCTTGTAGTCAGTAAACCTCGAAAATGATAAAAAGAAAGCTGAAAGGAAATCACATCTCCAAATATAATTTACTTTTGTTTATTCGAATTAACTATTTTAGCGTAAACTTCAGCAGTTCATTTATCGTGCAGTGAATAGTTCTGGAATCACTTTCGAACTTCAATCCTGGCTTTTTTAAGGCCGAAAGCTTAGAGCAAGAGCTAAGCATTTGACAAAGAACTGCATTTTTGTCTTCTCAATAGAAGATTATCATAAAAAAATTTGACTACGTTTGTATTCGCTCGATTCTCGTTTCACTAAAACTCAAAACTAAAAGTTGTTATTCTTTACAAAGGGTTCCAGTGGAAAACAAATTGCCACTTTATGATTTAATATTATTGGAAAACACGACTTTGTTTGGAGATATATTTTCAATATATTGCATGCTTGGCTGAGTGGGGTTTTTGTTCATATCGTAGAATAATAACGATACATTTTCGCTACACTACATGTAATAGATATTACAGCCTTACAATTACAATAAGCTTATTAAGCAATTTTAAGCTGTTTTAAAGTTTCATTTATTCTTCCGCGAACTTGCGAGAATTTTTTTTAGAATTCTTAAAGTAATATTCGCCATGAGACATAACTAAATGGTGATCAATATATAAACACCAGAGAAAGAAGAACAAAAGCCTTCCGAATTCGCAATAACTACATTTACAGTACTACTATTTTTCTTCTCGCAAAAATTTTAGTTTTCACTCGAAGTAAAACGGCTTTTACTTCGTAAATATAGAAATTGAAAGTCAAGGATAAACACAAGCGATTGATTTCATTAAAGAAAGCCAGGAATTTTCATGCGCTGTTTGATTGGAACAAAACTCAAGCAGAATTTGTTTGATATCTCAAAAGAAACAATCCACTGGATTTTGCTTCTCAGTTGTTACAAAACAGACTTGAAGTTGGAAATAAAAACAAGAAAGCTGTAATAGTACAACCACCAGTTTTTTTATCCAGAAGTAGTTTGGCTATGTTTTTACTAACTAAGCGACGGAAATTCTCACTGCATGGGCGTGTTTCCCTTGCAAATTTAAAAACACAATCGCGCAATGGAATGACTTTATTTTCAACGTCGCAAAAGCCTAGATATCGTGGTTTGCGAGAAATTTCCTGGAAATTTTTTTCATCGTCGACATTGGGCATTTGCTCAGCAATAAATGCGTAACTGGTAAGCGAAAGAGCAGTGATTTTGTCGCCACCCGTAAGATCTTCGATCGTTTGGTGTTAGCAAAGGAAAAATATTGCAACTTCGACCGCAAAAAAACATGGCGGATGTATGATGTCGCTCTCTCTCTTCGAGTTGTTTTTTTTTTTTCACTAAATTTGGGCCCTTAATGAATTTCTTTTATTCGCATGCAATTATTTCAACAATGAAATAAGTTTTCTTTTTAAAATTGTTCGCGTTCTGGTTAGATTGTCATTGTAAAACAAACTTTAATTATCACTGTGCAATTCTAAACTTAAAGCTTAGAGTCCACGAGTTTCAGTAAAATTTTCGTTGACTGAAACGCCGTCTCGTCACACAATTTTGACCATAAATGAGCAACAAAATTTATGGCACGATTTTTTTTTCAAAACAAAAAAGAAATGAAAATCTTTTGTTGTGCAAACACAAACAATAAAACACGTTGAAGTATTGAACGCGGTTCTCATTGTGGAATTAACCCAAAACTGTTCAAACATCTTCAACTTAATTTTTTAAAGCGATATATTTTTACTCGCCGTGCTGGATTTTTAGAGTAGATTTTATCAGTTTCGTTAGAGGCGAGTGTTCTTTTTCTTCCCAAGACACATTTACAATTTCGAAACACACGTGCAATAGTTTGTGTCTGCACTTCAAAAGAGTTTGTAATTACAGTGAAAAGTGCCTCCACAAAATCATTATATCGAGTTGAACAGCTAACTAAAGGCAATATTGCAACATTTAACATAATGCCTAGGATTTTGTCGGAGCATGACCAAAGTTCGGAGACGAGGTCGGAGTTTAACAAGCTATATTCACACGAAATCAAGATATTGTATTTTGTCTCTGTTCATATGCGTTTTAAAGCTGTTTTTACTGATTGCCTCGCGAAGGACTGATACAAACAAAAGAGACAAAAAAAGCAATGACAATGACATTATAAATTTATAAAGCAAATTCTCTAGATTTGATCTCGCTTAACTCATCAGAAAATTTAGCAGTTTGGCAGACAAAGTTTAAAGTTTTACATCCCTTGATTTTTTCTTGTCACTATTTTTTTTTTCATAGGTGAACAAACTCGGGCTATAAACAAACTTTCATCGCAGGTTCAGTTTTGCTGTGATTGTTAGCCTTACATGTGTCAAATTGTGTCCGTTAATGTGCTTACAACTGGTACCTCGCAGCTTGACAGTACAATAAACAGAAGAATTGTAGACCAAAAAGCGAAATTCTATCTTTTGTTTCCTTCTCGGAGATTGTAGCCGCAGTCATACATCTTTGTTCTTTTTTGAGAAATGCTTGTGCAAAGTCAATCAATATACGGTCTTATTCGACAAGTTCTTGAGTTAATATTTGCTTCATCAGGGACCTGTACTTGTGGAAAAAATACTTATCTTTGGGTAATTGAATTTTAAAACCCAAAACACGGAATTTTACCCGAACTACAAGAAACTGCAGGTTTTTTAACGGTTTTTGCTCTGCTTCTTATAATCTGGTACCTTGTATCTACAAAAACCGGCATATACCAGTCTTTGATTGTATGATTATAACAACAAGAGTGAGCAAGAATGAGCGAGAATGGAAAGAAAGATTCCCGTAATAGATTCTCGTAATTAAAACAGCTTGTCAGTTTTTCCTTTTTGTGTCCACGTTTCTTTTGTTGCATAAATTATTAGGCCAGCTCCACCATTACTAAAAAGAAAAGTGTGTTTAAAGAGGACCCACCCCTCCTAAACTTTACGGGTGGCCTATGTGTTACTGTCAGTCAGTCTCAAATGGATCATTGGAAATAAAACCTGGCGGCTCTAGAGAACATGCAAGAACTAGCTGTAGTATAGTATTAAAAACTGAGCGCGAATGAAAAAGTTACTAAATACTGTTCAACCTTAGACGAACTTTCATATATAAAATAATAAAGGAAGTAAAAGAATTTCTGCTATATAGTCAGTGTGTTTTTTTCATTACAAGTTTCAAAGCTAACAGCCATACTAGCTATCGCCCTCTGCGTGTGACAGAGTGATCATACTAACATACAGTCTGGTACCATGATACCTGAGAGACTAATAATTTGATCTCTCTCTCTGGAGATACTCAATCCCACTTCTACATGAGTTATAAGTGTAAATTTTTGTTGCGCAAAATGATCAGCGCTACCCTTTGTCAACGTGGCCCACTAAAAGGTCTCATTGCCTTTGTTGCATAAGAAATGAGGCTTTACTGTTTCAAAATATTTATTTCAAAAAATAACCGAGAAATCAAAAGCCTGTTATTATCCAGGGTAAGCAGACGAACAAAAAACTTTTAGGGAACGGTTTAATAAATTTTTTTGTTAAAATTCTCCCAAAAACGATTGCTTTTTTGCCGGCCAAGAAATCTAAACTCAGCTCGAGCTTTCTACAAATTCAGAAGCGGAAAATTTTGCAATAAATCAAAAAGCTAGACTAAAAGAATTCCACTTGTAAGTGTTATATACAATCTGATTGGAAAATGGCCGAGCCACTGCAGTTCGCCGGTGACTATTACTTTACCAGCCTTCGCACACAAGCAGAGATGAGAATTTAGTTTTAATTGGGGAACAAGTCGTGCTGAGAACAAACTGCAAGGCAAGAAAAACAAAGAAATTCTTAACAGTATTTAAACAATTCCAAAATATATTAGACAGCTAAGAGCAGAAACAGACAGCCAAATAGCCTTCATTTAAGTGGCACGTGACAATAACGCTAAAACCTGGTCATTTTTTTCTAACTATTGTAACAGAAATAAAAGCTGTCTTATATCAGTATTCATGGTCTTTACTGAATAAGATGGTGTCTCTGTGGCGCAAAATGTGAGATTAATACTGAGAGGTACTGAAACAAGGGTTTTGCTGTAGCTTTACCTTACCGCAGCGATCAAGCTCATGTTTACTTTAAAAGTAATAAAAACCATCATTAGATAAACAGTGCGTCCCACAAGCATAACAATGACTTTAGGGACGGACCATTAGATATTTGAGGGGGGAAGGGGTTTTTTAAAAACCAAAAAAAAAAAAAAAAAAATTTTGAACACAGCGTTAAGCCTGAAAAAAATTCTTGCAAAACGAAAAGGCAAAAAACCTTTTCCATCGAATGGCAGAAAAAAATTCTGCAGTGTCTTGAGCCGAAAAAAAATCTTGCAGAGAGAAAAATGCCCAACCCCCCTGAACTCTATCTTACATCGAGAAGGGGAGGGGGGGGGGGGGGGGCGGGAAACCCACCCACCAAGAAAATTTAAAAAAAAATTTAAAAAGTATAAAAATTAGATAAAAT
>ERZ1740055.198-NODE-198-length-13333-cov-9.015288_pt1 | contig 13333 bp, 7 predicted proteins | sample MGYA00581747_ERZ1740055 | MGnify/ENA primary metagenome ERZ1740055 (study PRJEB43018, sample SAMN04849739) | marine metagenome | isolation source: floating plastic debris | place: Pacific Ocean | collected 2008-08-28 | study: EMG produced TPA metagenomics assembly...
CTTTTTCAAGTTTCAATCCATTTCCATCCTTGCCATCCGTAGCAACAAATGACAGTTAACAGAATAAATGTCATAATATAATTTTAAGTAACAAACCTGGACCCTTATTTTTTGGAATTAAGTTGAGGGCAAGATAAATTAATATTTTAAACAAATGCTAAAATACGTGACATAGCCCCTTTAAGAAAAAGCTAGCTAAATCCTACAAGATCCAAGTGGCCCATCGAGACGGCGCTTATCTCCGGTTTCTGTAGTGTTAAGCTGATGAGTCTTTGACTCCCCCTGGACGGGATACTAATCGATCACAGGCGCTTAGTTCCCAGCGGACGCAGGTACTCATTTACCAGGATGGAAACCTTATTTAGCTAGGGACCTTGTGGTTAGTAGGCTGAGATCATCACCATAAGTACTGGAAGCCTTCAATATTTTCGAACTATGCTTGACGTTTTTTTTAGACACATTTTATGAACATTTTAGAAACTAATCAGTTTTAGTCTGTTTTACTCTTATTTGATTCATATTTTGAGTTTGCAGAGAGCGTTTTGCTATCTAGCTATTTACCACCTACAATTCAAGTGCCATTATGTTTGTTGTTCTTACTTTTTTGTCAATAATATTATTATTATTGTTATTATTATGTGTTGAAATATATTACTACTTTGGATATTTTGAGTTAAAAGGGAGAGGGGGCGGGGATAACAACACTCATAGGGCCATCGAGTAGAACCCAGAATGTGACACATTCCCATAGAGAACAATTAATAAGTCAGTTGGTTGAGCATTCAACCAGTAATTAGCAACTTAGAGTAATGACATTTCTTGTAAACCCTAAATACACTAAGAACCTTAGGGGGCAAATGTGATGACTAATGGTCCATATGCATGTTTAGTATGAAGAAGAACTGGCACCTGTCTCTTTTTTATTTGCACTGAATCAAAGTTATGCTCAGAAATTAGTGTCTCGCTTCTTTCTTTCAGCTCATCAACTTTTCCAATGTGATTCTCGAGCTCAAGTTCCACCGCCTCATGCCTCTTCAGTAGGGACTGGGTACTAGTCTCGTCTCGACCATAATCTTTACTGGAAACCAGCAGCAGGTGGTCTTGCAACCAGGCCTCTACTTCTGTAACCTCTTCGTAATACTGAAGGGCAAAGAAATAATACAACATACTTCGAGAATGTTTTTTGTTAAAAAAAAACTAGCTATTGAAGTAATTAATTGTCATAAATGGGATGCTGCGTCGGTATTTCAGTAAAATCAGTTATAGGATAAATTTACAAGTTCAACAACGTAGTGAAAAGTGAATAACTGTAGCTATTGAAGAGTTTGGCAAGTAGATATAAGATAAGATCTAAATACTCGAGGTTGAAATTGTTAATTGAGTTTTTGTGATGGGAATTTTGACTCACTCACTCACTCACTCACTAGAGTATCACTGTAAACTCTTGAGCCGTAAACTAATAGGTCAGCAGCAACTAGTGACTGCGAATAACAGGCAAATAATTCCATTTTAGCACGGAGTAGCCACGGTACAATCCACGAGTTCACCATTTGGGGCCTTTGATTTTTTCATCGCCGCAAAAATTTAAGAAGCTGATATTTTGATACAGCGTTATATCCCTTCGTCGGAGAAGTTGGCTACTGAGATTACTTACAGCATTTATGAAAATTTCTCCACTGAGTTACCAACAATTGCTAAGGATTACAAAGCTTTTTTTGCTGAGGCTTCAGATAACCATTAAAGTATAAACATCAAGTTGTTCACGTTATAAAATCGTGAGCTAGAAAACTAAATCGTTTAACGAGCCTAGTTGCGCTGGTAGTCATCGTATCAATCTAGCAAAAAATTTGCAGAAAAGGTCATAACACTGAAAGCATGGCAGAGCCGGGGTGTTAACCAAACATCTTGTAACTGGAAGGCTAGGAGATTCACCAACCACGTAAATCAGTGAACAAGAAAAGAATAAATCTAATTCTGAACAAAAGTTTTAATATTAAGTTCTAGCAGTTGAGGTGAGCAGCTTAAACCGTAAACTTTCTTTATTCCTTCCCGTTTATGTTGTTAAAAACTTGTAAAAGCACCAAAGTACAACCTAACCTGTTGTGCTAGTAAAGAGTCCTGCAATATCTTGTGTCGTCTCTCACTTTGTGACTTCAGTTCATCCCATCTTCCATGTAACTCTCGAATCCGATTTTCAATCTCTTTACTTGCATAGTGGTCACTACTGATAAGCTGGTCAGCGATTGCACCTAAAGACTTAATCAATTGCTCATGTGTATTGCACTCATTAAGAAACGCATCGTGCTTCTTGAGAAGATTTTGGGCAACCATACGATTCTGGCCAAGTTCTTCCGACTTTGCAAGCGGTTCCTTCTCTCGTACCCAGGCCAGCTCGTCTTCAAGGTCTCTAAGAAACTGCTGCAATCTCAGGGACTCCTTAAGCGTTTGTTTCCTAGCAGCAGTTGGCTCCGACAAAAGCTCAAACCTTCAGGATAATAACCATGAAAAGAAATCTAACATGTTATAGAGATTTTTATAGAGCAGTGAAAAAAATAAAAGATTAAACAAAATAAAGAAAAATATCAAAACTAGCGATAAAACCAGAAGAATGATAGCTTTTCAAAACGATTTTTCTACCACTAGCATTAATGATATCGTGTGTAGAGCATAAAATGAAAGTTACGTTAGTTTTAAACGATACACAGATGTATCGGAAAGATTATAACTGCTTCTCTACTTGAATAATCATAACAAACTATTTTAGCTGGTTAAAAAGAAAAATTTGCGTAATATGATCGAATAAAACAAACAACATGTTTGACTATTTTACGTTTGATTAATCCTACTAAGCTAGCTGAAAAACAAAAATAATAACGTTGATGAGGACGAGTCAACTAAAATTCTCAGATATTTCACATAAAATATGAGAGCGCAAACCTTTCAAACACTGAAGCAGCTCGTTCTGCTATTTCATCCTTCATGAAATGATCTGCCTGCACGAAAGCGTCTGCTTGTTGGAGAATCTCAGTCACCCTGTCTTCATGGGCAGCAATGTCACTTTCCAACAACTGATGCTTCTTTAAAAGATTTAAAACACTTTTAAGATCCTTCCCACAATCGTCTGAAGCCAAAACGGTCTCGACTTCACCAATCCATGTCTCAAGATCGCCAACATTTCTTTCGAATGTCTGTTTTTGTATGGCTTCTTGCAACCGCTGGCCCTTGTTTGTAGACATCTCGGATAAAAGAGTCCAGAGATCCTTGAGATCTTTTAAACGTGTTTCGATCACTTCACTTGATCCACGACTTGAACTCAAAACTGTTTCTCCTTCTTTAATCACGGCATCCAGCTGACCCCGATTAGCAGTTAACTCTGCCTCGAATGCCTGGTGCTTCTGAAGTTTCTGTGATAAATTGGATGCTTCTCTGTAAGACGCCACTGAAGCTGTCTGGAGCTTGTTATTCATCCAACTCTCCATCTATACATCAAAGTCATTTATATTAGTCACAATCGTTACAATTTCCTCAAATGTGATTAGTGCATAAACTGCTTTATTTTGCACTATGATTTATCTGCAGAATTGTAATCAGACAGTGTAATCGAACAGTTGGCTGTAATCGGACACCTTTAATTAGACAGTTTCTTGAGCCAATCATCTTAAGTACTTTCACCTAAATTCACCAATCACAACAGAGAGTAGAATCACTATAGCAACTAAACAACTTACTCTTCAAGGCAGAGGCCTTTTTCAAAGGCTGTTTAAAGCTATTTTTAAAGCTTTTCCCCTTATTTATTTTTTCGGAAATTGTACTTAACATAAATGAAAAACTGCAATTAAAAGATATTTTTCAAATTGCACCTTTTTTTGTTTTTCGGAAATTGTAATGATTATGATTAATTGGTAACAAGACTTCGTGCTGTCCAATTCACTCTGTAATCATACTCATGAATTAAATTACGCCCTCGTATTATTACAGTGAATTAAGTTAAATTAAATTAAACACTCGTGAATTAAATTAAACACTCGTATCATTACAGACGGAATCGGACTCCACTCAATCCTATTACCATTATTAATTGTTAAAAACGTTTAGGAGGCTTTAAACCCCAAATAATATCAGAGGCTGCAAAACCAATTTATTATGCATTACCAAAACAAGTTACGGACAATGCAGCTCTCGTATTGGAAAAATTAAATATGGAATACCTTACACGAAAGATTGCGCAGTTAAAAATCTCTGAGTATAATCAATAGTTTATTAGATTAAGTATATACTCATTGCATGGCTTTTAACCAAAAACAGTTTTACACTGATAAAACCATCGTAGGAAAGATAAAGATATCTTAAGTCTTTCCTAACTAAAGTTCAAAAACAAAGGGGAATCAAATTCATGTGTCAAAACCTAGTAATACAAGACAGACTTAACTTACTTCCTGTGCATCTCTCAAGAATTGGAACAATATCTTGGATTCTCCAAGGTTCCCACTTTTAGTAGAGGCACGATGCTGCAATTTTTTCCATTTTTCTAAGACTAAATCTCGACGAGAACTAATCAACTGTGAGTCACAGTGTTGATCTCCGATCAGCTGTTCTGTGTACTCCCTTAGGGCTTCGATTTTATCCTTATATGCTGTTATAGATTTCTCTAAATTCATCTGCTTCTTCAGCAGTGTCTCCACTGTGTCTAAAGAGTCACTTCGCTCCTCGCTGGAAAGAAAGGACTCCTTATTAGCGATCCATGTAAGTGCTTGGTCTGCATTCCTTAAGAATAAATGTAGTTTGTGGGACTGTTCCAGCTGTGATTGTCGCTTTTCCCACAGCTGTAGAAGTTCTGCTCGCATGATCTCTAGCTCCTCTAAATGCTCAGCAATTGCACCCGCAGTATAATGGCCTTGTTCTATAAGACTTTTGCCAAAGGCACTGGCGCTGCCGAGCGACTCCTTGCGTCTTTCCAACTCATCTTTCCTTTCTCTGTTTAGTTCTAACATTGCCTCAGAATCCTTGACATTTTTAGCAGTGTCTTTAGACGACAAATGTGTAACCATGTCAGTCATCCATGTCATTAGATCATGATAATCAACAAGAAATATTTGCAGCAAACGATTTGCCTCAAGTTTCCCTTTTCTTTCATCAAATAAGTCATTGAGGTGTTCCCACTTATCTATGATCTCCATTTGCTTCGCTTGGATGATATGACCAGAATGGGGTTGAGTTCTTACTAGTCGATGAGCCTCTGTTTCAAGTGACTCCATCTTTCCCTCTATAACTATCAGTCCTCGTTCCAGATCATCATGTTTTCTTATCAAGGCCTCAACACCCAACAAGTCCTTGCCATAGTCTTCACTGGATAGAAGGACTGATTTCTCGTTAATCATGTCAGCCACATCACCACAATCTCTATTAAATGCGTGAATCTCACAAGCCTCGGCCAGTTTCTGCCTCCTTTCACTAGCTCGATCCTGGAGCCGATTCCAAGCCTCGTTTAGATTCTGATGTCGATGAGAAATCGTAGTAGAACCAGCATGCCCTTCAGCAATTAACTTTTCTACCATTTTGTTGATTTTGTCGACACGTGCAGCATCTACAGCAAGATCTTGATCGAACTCCTTCATTTTTTTCTGAAGTCTTACACAATGATCATAATCTCGACCGTAATCTTCAGAACTTATGATTGCTTCCTGAAATATATAAAAATTAAAAATATAATAATCTAGATTTTTGAACAATCTCCTTTGGATAAAGTAAAACAAAAATTAGTTCACGTCGTTTTAAATAAAACTAACATCTTTACCTCAATTAAACCGAGTAAATGTTAGAAATCAAGTAAACGTCAAAACTAAATAATAAGATAATGAACTGCCAATTACGTAAACGTAAAGCTTAGTCCAATAAAAGGCGTTCTAAAAGCGGATGTGGCTACTGCGTGATTAAATCAGAGACTTACAATCACCAGATAATTGTTAACGTGGAGAATCGTAATGATACTATGCCAAATAAAGTGTTTCAAGGAACAAGCGCTATGTAAATGGTTCATTTATCTGCGGATAATGGAGCAAAGCGGAATGCATAAGAGCTGATAAATGGTTTCCTGAATTCCCCCAAGACCAAAAGTGTGTGTTATGCGAACGAAAGGATATGTGGTTTTGTATTTGTATATCAATATTCAACCAAAGAGAGTAGTAGAAGCCAGTCATTGTGGTCTAGTTCTCAAACGTTTAACCATTTTAAAGTTGTATTTAGATTTGGAAATACCAGTTTAGATGATGTTATGCTGTATACGTGTGTGTGTAAACGAGGAAATAAAACGAGTTGTGTTCACTTGCTAGACCCATACCACATTTCAGTTGCTATATAGTTGCGGGTGGGAGGAATTCAGGATTATGATATCTTACTAGAAGTAATCATAGATTAGTAAAGCTCGTTTAATTTTGATTAACCCCTCCGAAAAACCTTTGTTAGATGTCTCCAAATAACTAGAAATGCACTGAGAACACTTAAACACGCAAATAAGTTAAGGAAACTTTATTTTTTGATTTTTAAAAAACATGTAGAAGAACTTTCGATTTTATAAAAACTACATCTCTTATGATCAGCTTTGAAACTGGACAGTTCTTACAAAAAGATAGCTTGGGCTGCCTGTGAAACATCAAACCTTACTGTAGCGAGATGATTCTCGCTATTTAAGTAACGTTGTAAAGCGAACAAATTTTAAGATCATAAAGTACACTTGTTGTAGATAAGACGGTGAAATACGTCGGGAAATAATACACTAGGCAAAAGATTTCAAAAAAGTAATAATAGGTACATACAGAGAAAACAAACCCTAATATCTACAAAGGTAGTATAAAAATATTAGATAGTAAAAAAACATTATTGAAATAGTAACAGAGACTGAGGGCCACATGTTAGAAAACTTTTTTTAGGTTAATATGTCACTACCGTGAAATAAGTTTATTATATTGTATTGTATTGTATTGTACTGTATTGTATTGTATAGTATTGTATAGTATTGCATTGTATTGTATAGTATTGTATTGTACTGTATTGTATTGTACTGTATTGTATTGTATTGTATTGTATTGTATTGTATTGTATTGTATTGTATACTGATGCATACAGTAACAAAATGCTAGGATTGGCAACTAGTAGAAGAATAGATGCATCTTGATCTGCTATAAATTCTTGCTACCTTGTGAAAGTAAAGATAAGTTCTGAATTCATCTAACCTTTTCCCGGATGCTGCTGTCCGACCAGTCAACTTCCTGGTTGAATTTTTGATGATCGCGTGCCTCTTCAAGACGTTGTCCCTTATTGGTCGACGCCTCTAGTAGTTCCTCCCAGTGACTATACAATACATCGATCCTGTTTTCCACATCATAACAGTTAAAGTGTCCGGATGTAACCAACTCCTCCCCAGTCCTTCGCACTGCATCAATTGCTTCCTCGTGTGCCACAAGCTCTGCTTCAAAGGCTTGATGTTTTTGCAGTTTGCTTTCCAGATTAGTGGGATCTTTGTATGACTCATCAGAGACAGATTGCAGTTTTTCGGTAATCCAAGATTCAAGCTATAAATGTAACGTAATTTTAACTATTTATGCGTCCAGCAAACATCAGTAAACAATAAACTTTGTCAACCTTGACTAATGTTCCCTTGCAAACAAAAAGTAAAAATTATTCTGTATGTGTTTCCTTCCTTCAACTACGCTATTAAACGTGAAAGGCAGAAAACAAAGGATATTTTTAAAAATTTTCAATTTAAAAGCAGAGATATCTGTCGACACATGTTTGTAAACCTAAATAGTGTCATGGTAACTAAAACATGAAGAGAAGACGTAGAACAAGAAAGGGTAGCATAAGTCAAATCACACTGAAGCAAATCTAGATTTTAAGTTGTAGTCAAGTGCAGTGATCATTGCCATAGTGCCAGTTACCGTGGCCTCAAGTTAGCTACCAGTACTTTTGTCCTATCTATACTTGACAAGATTTTAAGGATTAACATAAAAAGTAAGAATTGAAGAATGCAAAACAAAAAACAAAAAAGGAAAAAAAAACAAAAAAAACGGCCAGCAACAAGACAGTAAAATGCAAAGGTTCAAAAATACATAACCAACTAGACGTTCTTCATAAAAACCCAAAAGATATTCCAAACATTTTGACATACTGAAGTGAAACATCAAAAAGCACACAGACTTTTTGTTTTTATATCTTGCGTTTCCTATCCCATGATTAATCACAGGAGTTTTTATTATGAAAAGTTATTGTGGCACATTTACAAAGCTAGAAAAGAATTACAACATTTATCTTTAATACTCACCACACTACAAGTAATAAAAATGAAATGTTTTAACCAATGACAACAAGCTTCGGTCATTACGGATAAAAACAAATACCAAACCTATTGACTAAAACTGTTTAACACCTAAACGTACCTCCACCACATCCTGATAGAATTGTGCTACTCTCCTGGAGTCCTCAAGTTTGCTGCGACGTTCAGACAGATCTTCCTTCAGTTTATTTCGTCTAGCACATACGGATTTTAGCCTATCAGTAATTTGTTCTGAATCACTGTGTCTGTTTTGAACTAAATGCTCTCCAAACAAACACAAATTTGAAATCTTGTCTTCATACAAGTTAACCAATTTCTCAGTATTTTCGTGCTTCCTGAGCAATGTGTCCACTTCATCAACACTGTTACCAAGCTCGGCGCCCACAAGGATGGCCTCCTGAGTGCTGGTCAGTCTCTCAATATGCTTAGCATCTCTCAGAAATACTTGAAGGTTATGCACTTGATCAATTTCCATCTTGGAATCCTCCCATGTGGCATACAAGCTCTCCCGCTCTGTAAGTAGTAGTTCTAGTTTCTCGGTAATTTCATCAGTGGCAAAGTGTCCATTTTCAATCATTTTCTCTCCTGTGTCCATCACTTGATTAAACGCTTCCTCTCGTGTGTCCATTTCCGACTTGTATTCCTCAAGTCTCTGCAACAATGATTCTGCATCATCATCAACGCCATGGACAGTTTCCTCTGAAACAATTGTTCGGCTCATATCAATGCACCATGACAAAAGATCACGGATTCTGCTGTTCAGTTTTTGAAATTCATATGAATCTTTTAGCTTAATTTTCTTTCTCGCTGTCTTTCTCTTGAGTTCCTCCCACATACCACAAACATAATCTTCGTGTTGTTGAATAGTTTGTGCAGTATGGCCATGATACGCTGCTTGAAGGCTCCTTGACTTCGATGTTAGAACTTCAATTTGTTGTTCCAAAGCATTAAGATCATGTTCATACCCTTCATGTCGCCTTTGCAAAGCCTGGACACCAGCTAAGTCTCTCCCCAAGTTATCCATGGATAATGTAGCATCTTTTTCCTGAATTCTGCTCACTAGCTCATTTAAATCACGATTGAAGCGATGGATTTCTGCTGCACTTGTAAGACGCTTGTTCCGAACTGAAATCTGTTCTTGTAAATGAGTCCAAGCGGTTCTCAACACACTTTGGTGCTCCTTTACTAATACTGCATCTGTATGACCTTTTGCAACCAGCTGCTCAGCAAAGTTATCTGTGTCGTTGTACCGCTCACTATACCCTGTGACAATTCGTTTAAAATCATTAAATTTTCTCTGTATTATTTCAAGATGTTCAAAGTCCTTCCCGTAATCCTCTGAAGATGCAATTTGAAGCTGTTCGCGAATCCAGTCTGCTAGCTCAGTGACTTCACGAGTGTACTGGTGCAATTGTTTTGTCTCTTCCAGACGATGAAGACGAATATTTATTTTTGTTTGTAATCCTGCAAACTGTTCCTCAATGTCCTTCTGTCGAGCACCAATCTCGATTGCAACTGAATGTTTGCTTGTGGCTAATCTTTTTGCTTCACTGCGTAAACTCGAAATGACAGTAGAAAAATTTTCAATGTCTGTATCAAGTGCTCTGTGCTTAGTTAATAGTTTTTCAGTTGCAGCTTCATCTTTTCCGTTATCTTGGCTAGCTGCCGTCCGAGCCTTGTCATTAATCCATGTGTACGCTTCATTAGCTTCTGTAAAGTATTTTTGTGATTCCAAAGTCTTGCCTAATCTGATTTTTCGTTCAGTGGAGAGTTCCATTAATTGATTCCAGCTCATTTTAAGGTTCTCACATCTTTCCTCAACATCGCTTGAAGCATAATGATTACTAACAATCAGATTTTGACCTGTTGCCAGTGCACAATCTATCATAGATTGGTGATTTGTTAATTCGTTTTCCAGGGCCTCGTGTCTTTTCATCAGCCGTTTAACATCAGCTAAACTCGTTCCCACATCGTCTGAAGATGCTAGTCCAACATGTTCTTTAATCCAGGACATTTCAACGTCCAAATCGTAACAAAATTGATTGAAAACCAAAGAATGTTCTAATTTTATGCGGCGGCCGTTACCAAGATTTACAAGCTCATCATACCTTTGGCATAAATCTCTTGCTTCCTTTTGAATGCTTTTACTGGCAAAATGGTTTTCGTGAACCAAAGAAGCCGCCTGTGTGACAAAAGTTTGAATCTGGTTCTTATGTACTTCAATATCTGATTCGACAAGCAACTGTTTTTTGAGCAAGAACTTCACAGTGGGAAGGTTTTGTCCGAGGTCCTCTGATGCGAGCAACGTCTCTACGTCGTTCATCCAAATCTTTAAGCCATCTAGCGATCGATAAAACTCTTGCTGTTCTCGAGCCTGCTGTAACCTTTCCCCTTTCTCAGCAGTATTACGCAACAACTCTTCCCAATATTTATTTAAATCATCTAACCTTTCTTTTATTTCCACCGAGCCATAATGGTCATCTCGTATCAGTTTTTCACCAGCCTACACAACGAAAAGAAAATCTAAACGATAGTTCCAGCAATCAATTTCTTGATTAACATTAAATATTTGTTATGTTTGTCCTCGCTACCTTAAAGTTTAGTATCCTAGTTCAAAAAACAAGTAAAAAAATACAACTACAATAAAACTGAACAAAACCAATAGCAGATAAATGGTAGACAACTTTCTCGTACAGCAGCTTCTTTAAAGATGAAATGGTTTAGATAGAATCAAGTTGGATTTCCATACTAGAGCTCTACGTTAGCTAAAGGTGACTCCAACAAAATATTTAAAAACTTGTGAAAATTGAGTGTCTAAACTGTTTCCTAAACATTAAATCTCAAACGTATAAACTATTTTTTTAACAGTCTCATAAGTAATTTAGTTATATTTATTTAATCCGTTCCTCTTACAGTGTTTACAACGTGTAGCTGCGGTATCACCAAATTCCCTACAGACAAAAAACTTACCAAATTGATTCTATTCATCCCTTCTTTATTTGCAGCTACTTCAGCTTCAAACGCCTGGTGTCTCTGGAGTTTTCCTTGCAGGTTAGTAGGATCCTTGTAAGATTCATCTGTGGCAATTTGCTGTTTCTCCACAATCCAGGCTCCACACTCATTTGTATCTCGTCTGAAATTTTGTAAAAGCTGCGATTGCAAAAGAGAGTTTCTTCTCTTTGCTGTCACCTGTTTTACATTTTCTCTTCTCTGAGCCACTTCATCGCAACGATGTGAAACCCATTCACTCTCTTTGTGCCCGGATTTCGCCAGTTTTATTGCAGAATCGACTAATAATCGAACCCTCTCCTCTTGAGCTAGCAGGGTCTTTTCGAAGTCTTCATGCTGCTTTAACAACCTATCAACATCCTCCACAGATTCTCCAAAATCATCATTTGACAAGAACGCCTCATGAGAAGCAGTCACAGTGTCAACTTGCTCAGAATCTCTGATGAATATTTGAAGATCAAGAGCTTGTTTAAAATGATCATTTCGTTGTTTCCAGCAGTCATTCACTGAGTTCTTTTCCTTTTTAAGAGCAGTTAAGCGATCTTTCACTTCGTGAGAACGGGGATTGGAAACTAGCAATTTCAGTCCATAATCAATCACTCGCTCAAATCTGTCAGTGTGTGTTTGAATTTCATCCCATATGATTTTCTGTTCTTGCATCAAATCATTGGCTGAAGACAGGTCATTTGGTTCATCTCCAGCATTAAGAGCGTACTTCATATCGGATGCCCACGAGAGAAGGTCGCGTGCATCAGCGAGAAACCCTTGTTGGCCATAGGCGTCATCTAAGACAGTCTTCCTCTTTTTCGCTTTTCGTTTTAAGCCATCCAAAAGTCCAAGAATCTCTGTCTCTTTGGCTTTGATCTGTCGGGCCTGACGGGGATGTTCAAAAACCAACTTTTTAGCTTGCTCGTTCAATTTTTGAACTTTTTCCCCAACAGCTACAAGGTCCCTCTCCAGTCCCTGATGTCGTCTTTGTAATGCTCGAACTGTCTCTAAATCCCTGCCCACATCGTCATTGGTCACTGCACTGTCTTTGTCATTTATCCAAAGTTTCATCTCATCGCATGTGTGGAAAAAAAGTTCAACTCCATGTTTCTCTTTTAGTTCCTCGTCCTTAATTTCTTTTAACCGTCGAAGTTTCTCCCATCTGCTATTAACTTCCTTCTGTTTTCTCTTAACAGTTGTACTGTAGACATGATCGTTTGTAATCAATTCATCAGCCAACTTGTTTAAGTCGTCTAAACGACCGCTATTTGCAGTCATCTCTGTCACAAAACGTTCTAGCTTCTTCCGGATTACATGGATAATGTCCCCTTCTTTGCTGTTTTCTTCTGTATTCATTTGCTTTTCCTTGCTTTTCATCCACGTCTCGATGTCATCACTTTCATAACAAAAATGATAGTATTTGATGGCATCCTCCAGATTTTGGCGCCGTAAAGCTGCCATCTCTGTGAGCTTGCTGTACGCATTGTGTAGGCCAATTTGCCTTGTCGCCACATTGTCGCGGTCAAAGTGAGCTGTAAAATGGCGTCTAATTTGTCTCCTTTGTTTTCCTCTTCTGGGACTGCGTGGTGAGGAAGGAGGCAGCTCCATTTTTACTCCTCTTTGTTTCTGAACCATTACCTTTTTCTTTACTTTCCTTTTTCTCATGACTTTTTCAGGAACAAACACCTTCTGCTTCGTAAGTTTCTTCACTAACTTTGGCTCTATCTCTTTCAGATAATTGGCTGGTGCGTAACCATTTTCTTTTGCTGTTTGTCTCCTATTGCAAAACAGAATACGACCTATTTGAACATTTATGAAGGATATATTTATTGTCAGTATAACCATCTTAATGAATTTATTTAGGTGTGCCTCTTTTGTTAATTGGTCCACCAGTAATTTATTTAGGTATTGTTCTTTTGTTAATTGGTCCACCAGTAATTTATTTAGTTATTCTTCTTTTGTTAATTGGTCTATCAGTAATTTATTTAGGTATGCTTCTTTTGTTAA
>ERZ1740055.199-NODE-199-length-13319-cov-7.905835_pt1 | contig 13319 bp, 2 predicted proteins | sample MGYA00581747_ERZ1740055 | MGnify/ENA primary metagenome ERZ1740055 (study PRJEB43018, sample SAMN04849739) | marine metagenome | isolation source: floating plastic debris | place: Pacific Ocean | collected 2008-08-28 | study: EMG produced TPA metagenomics assembly...
AATCAAAAGCTTTCACATTTTATCCACGAGCTTGCACAAGTATACGCTCCTAGAGAGTCTTGTTATTATTTTTTTATTTGTGTCGAGGTCTTCAGCCACTTGATGTAATACTTGATATACAGCGGCTATATTTGGCTATTTGATATAACTGAGAAGCCAAGTCTTGCCTATACAGTCAGAACTCGATAAAATCAAAAGCTTTCACATTCTGGCACAAGTATACGCTCCTAGAGCGTCTTGTTATTAATATTCTTGTAATGTTTGAAAGTTTTGTTTACTTATATTCAATACTTTAGCAACACCTCATGTAAAGAAGGTCATGCCAAGAAAGTTTGTCTATCTATTTCTCACAATTGTGAATATTATTTTATTATGTTACATCTTTTCCTATTAACCTGTAATTCAGCAGTACTGTTGGTCGATCTTGCGTGCTTTTGATTGCACAGGCAACAAAGTCGGGTGGAGTTCTGGTGATTGTTGGAATGTCCGGAAAGAATGAAGCTACCATTCCATTGGTCAATGCTCTTGTCAGAGAAGTGGACATCCGTGGGATTTTCAGATATGTTAACTGGTATGGTGGAACAATGAAAGCGTAATGTTTGTTGGGTGGAGCGTGGGAAGTTGATAGTGAGAACTATCCCTTAGACCTACTATAGAAAATTGTGAGCCTGAATTTTAGCAGTGATGGAAGCCGGTTACGCTCATCAGCATGGTAAAGCGAACAAAATAATATAGCTCAGGTTTCCATGGAAAAAAATGAGTACCAGTAGAAGGGCAAAGGAGCTGTGGCTTCTTAGCCGTACGATACAGAGACACCTAAGTTAGACAACTCAAAGCCTAACACGTTTATTTAAAACTGCTGTAGTTAGCGTAAAAGGCGGGCCTGGATGGCGCAGTTGATAAGTTCTCTGCCTTCCAACCACAAGGTCCCCAATTCTATCCCTGGCACTGCCGAGATTTGAATAAATGTGCAAAGCCTTTTCGTCCAAGTCAACTCAGCTCTTTGTTATTCCGGGGTTGGTAAATGAGTACTAGTGTCTGCTGGGAGCTAACCTGCAGTTGATTTGTGTCCTGTCTGCTTAGCAGTATGGAAACGGCCTCCACTTATGGACCATTTCGCTCGTAAAGGATTTAGCTAGTTATCGTGTGAGGAGATAAAGATTGGAGCGTGATAGCTGTGTCATAGCAGCTTTTGTTTTGCCAAAACGCAAATTCTCAAAAGGTCAGCTCTTTAGACTACATACAGCGATGATATAAAATCTAACCTTGAGTTCCCTTAACTGCAATTACGCTAAGTGTTTACACTCGAAACGTCAGCTCCTTACAATATTTCTTCCTTTCATTAGCTTGTTAGCAAAAACTTGCCTTTAGAGTTTTAAGAGCCAATGGCTATTTTTCACGGTTAGTTTTCTTTTGTAATGAACTTTACTTATAGCTCAGAAATGACTTTTCATGCATGCTGCTTATTATTATTTTTTTTTGGCAAAAGATATTTTAAATTTTAGTCATGTTTGAAATTAGATGAAAAAATATATTTTTGCACAGTAATAAACAAACGCTGGCACCACCACATTTTACAACCCGAAAAGTTTATTTTAGTTTTTAAAACAGGAAACATTTATGTGTATCTTGATATAAAAATTGTTTCCTAAAAGAAGGGTTATTGCCATTTGAAAATAGGCAAAAAGCGAGTTTTGAGATCTTTGTCGGAGTAGGTTCTCTTTCTTGACTGCTATGGCAGGAATCCAGAATATTGTCACAAAAATTTATCTTGAAGATGAAAGTTTTAATTTAACTCATTTAAAAAAGCAGGTGATTTGGATTGCAGATCATCTAAGATTTCAGTGAGCGCCAGTGTAAGTTGGGCAATTTTAGCTTTTGCGAAAGCCTGGAATTAGCTAAAAATGGCGGAAATTGATCGGTCGCGATAACGAAGCAAAGAAGAGAGCAAGCTAGTTCATACTGATATATTTGTTATTAGTTCCCCAAGGCTTTCCATCTGACAAAGTTTGAAGAATTTCGATTTTTCAAATGTTGCGGCATAGTTTATATTTACTGGCATTGGCTCTTAAGTAGCGAATATTTGAAAAAGGTACAGTACAAATGATGGGTGAAGCGAAATAGCTGAGATAGAGTCGACAAACTGAATGTTGAATTAGTATAGTATGCTATTGTATTTATGTCTAACTCTCCAAGATGGACTAAGGCACTATTTACACTAGCGGCAGTCGAGGAATCTCGGAGTATTCCCGGAGTTACTTAGAATGGCGTTTGTATGCAGTTGAGTGATCCGGGAGTATTTCCAGGAGTGATTAATTAGGTCACTTGCAAGAAGTGATCGGAGTACTCCTAATACACTCAACTTGCATTATAAACAGCGACTGAGCAATTGAAGTACTCCAATTGTTTCATGGTAAATGGCGTTCTTGAAAAAACAGCTTCTGCAGAAATCTTAGGCAAAGGAATTCGTTTCTAATATTTGCAGATTCTATCAGTTACATTTTTGCAGCTAATGGCATTGCACTGTTTTAATAGTAAAATGAAATTCATGTTTCTTTTTACTTTTTAGTTACCCAACAGCATTGGAGATGATAGCCTCAGGTGCAGTGAATGTTAAACCACTCGTTACTCATCATTTTCAACTAGAGAAGACACTTGATGCTTTTGAAACAGCACGGACAGGGGCTGGGGGAGCCATAAAAGTTATGATCCACTGCAATGAATAAGGACCACACGTATCAATACATATCCAGAATGTCTTTTGTTAGGTCAGTGCTTTGTCTGGCTTCTTAGTCACTTTATGTTGCAACAGTGTTTTTCATCATTTTCTTTTTAAACGCTTTATTTTTAAATTTTACTAAGTTGAAACAAATTTTCTTCTTATTTTTTTGTCCTTAACAGCAGCAACGTAAAGCCCCTGTCAAACGGTTGCGACATTTCACCCAATATCCACCCTTGAATAATTGTTGGACAAAATTATGGCCACTTTTTTGTATTGTTGGATGAATGTTTCAAACGTTCCCGACATTTTGCCGACATCCATACCACATGAGCTAGCTAAAGGTAGCTAAAAGCTAAATCCTTTACGAGCCAAGTGGCCCATGGAGCCGGCGCTTATCTCCGATATCTGTAGTGTTAAGCCGATGATAGTCTTTGACTCCCCCTGGATGGGACACTAATCCATCGCAGGAACTAGCCCCCCCAGCAGACGCTGGTACTCATTTACCTATCCCAGGAGGATGGAAAGCGGACTTAGCTTAGGCGGAAGAGAAGGTGACACAAATATTCCAATCTCGACATTGCCGGAATAGAACTGGGGGCCTTGTTGTCGGAAAGCAGAAATCTTACAACTGCGCTACCACGCCTGCCCATCTATATCTCATGAGGTCTGGCAAATAAGCCAGTGTAGTTGTTTCAAAGTCTTTCAAATGATTTATCCTTCACAATACGCGTGTGACCCAATCAAACGAGCACAGTAGGAACCCGACACTGTGAAAACAGTAAAAATGTTGGCTTGACGTCGAGACATTTTCCCAACACAAAAAATCGTCGACAATGTCGGATGCACGTACATGTTGGTAAAGTGTTGGGACCGTGAAAAGGCCAAATCAACTTTTCATGAAAATTGTTTTTGTTTGTTTTTTTATTTATAAATATTGCATTCTAGAAACATTGGCTCTCGGTATGAAGGCATACAAAACAAGTAAGATATTTTATATGGATGTTTGCTACTTAGTTATAAATAAAGTTAGAAAGAAAGTGTTCCTCAAGTTAAATGCTCAGAAAAAAAACCCCTCTGATTACCAGTCAGATGCTCTACCCACTGAGCTACAAAGACTCACACGGAGAGTCACTCGTTAAGTTCTTTTCTATTCCCGCTGGACATACCTCGCGCATCTGCTCGCTCAATATGTCCGATCGTCATATTTTGCTTATGATTCTATTCCTCAAATGATTCTAAATGGAAGTTTGCAACTTGGTTATAAAGCTAGAAAGAAAGTGTTCCTCAGGTTTTTTTTCTGCGCGTTCAACTTGAGGAACACTTTCTTTCTAAGTAAGATACCAGAGAGCTTAAGCATCGGAACATTTCTTCACGACGGAGTAGACTGGATCGAGAACGGTGCTTATGGCGCGAATTTTTTACTTAAACAGCGCGCGTATCACAACGACGGACGCACGCCGTTTAAAAAGGCGCGAAAACTAACTTTGAAGAGCTCAGTCGTAAACAAACTTTAAATTGTAAAATTGATTACACATACGGCAAGAACCTGGAGTAAAAAGGTTTACTGACGCTTTGTTCGATGCTTGAAGCCATTCTTTGATAAAAAAAAAAAAGAAAAAAAAAAACTTTGCAGTTCTGATAGACCATCACGGAGGCAAAAAGTAGCTTGTAGGCCTCCGTGACGATCACCACGACCGCATGACGTGTTCAGATACGCGACATCTGCTGGCAGTTTAGTTCCGGTTGGCCTCCGTGACAACAAGAACACCTGGTGCTTTAGCTCTCTATTGTTTTCTGGATTTTCTTGAGTTTTTTTGGAACTTTATTTATTTAGTTTTTTATCGCATTAATTACGGGTGCATGTTGAGCGGTGAAGTGTCGGGACCGTTTGACAGAAGCTTAACGACCTTGAAAATTCCTAATCAACTTTACAGGAATATTGTTTTTTCTTATATAGGTATCAACTTTCAGTATTAGGGCATGCTAAACAATTATGTTGTTTTCTGGACTTTCTTTTGAAATTTCCTGTGGTTTAGAAATGATAGGGATTTGACGGAGGGTTTCTGGAAGTTTTCTTAAAATCAGTCAGTATGACTGCAGAAATTATTGGCGATATCTGAGTAAAGTCATACGTCGTTTCCCGTATCCAAGCGGGGACGAAGAAAACACTGAATTTCAAAATTGAAATCTCGAAACTATTGATCAGCAAAATTCAAAAATAGCAAGACCACCAACTCAACAGAATTAAAAACGCGGAAAATAAGTCGCTATTGGTAAAAACGTTCTAACAGAACTCAGAGCTCTTTGACTATATGTACACAAAAATGAATAGAAACTGTAGAAAACCATGGCCTACAGTAACATGTTTCGGCAAACCTTTGCTTTCTTCAGTGCGAAAGTGGATTATTAACCATAATTTGACTAACATATATGGAGAACTGGAATGAACTATAATGGTTATTGAACAATAGAACAAAAGAAACCTGTGAAGTTATCATGTTTAACGTGTTGGTTGAGAGAGGGTTTAACTGAATTAATGTAAATAACGTCTTCAATTTTGAGTTGGGTGTGAATCGAAGCTTAAGATAATATTAATCAAAAAATTTTTTTTAATACTCAATAGAAAATGGCCAATAAGAATACTTTTGAATAATATTTCATTAAAGGGTTCACTGAGTGTGCTTGTTTCGATTCAAACGGTACGTTTGTACCTTTATTCTCATTTTCTTAAATTTTTGTTTTCCAGTCTGTACCTAAGATGAAGATCTACAACTGAACGAAAGTAGAGCTGAACGGAATATTTTCCAACCAAAACTGTTATGCATAGAAGTTTAATCAATAACAATTCATAATAGAAAAGTGCATGATCTTAGTTTACAACCAACTGTCAGAAACTGTATTTTAGGGAAGCGAATTTTTGTACAAAGATAAAAAAGACATTCTCTTACGCGCTGCTTTTCAAAATAAGGATAACTTGAAGAACTGTGACTTTCGCATGTTTTTCTCATTTTTGTAACAGTTGCTGGATGGTGGTGGAATTATCAAATTATTGCTATAAATTTAGATTATAATTATCCGGATGAATTACATATCTTGGTATCTCCTCTTCACGCAAGAACAAATGTGGAAAGAACTTCACCATGAAAGTAAACACGGCGCCTCTTACTTTGATAATTTTAGTTTTTCACTGAGCTTTAGATATTAAACGAAATATTACGTGATAATGAAAGCGTAATGCTTGTAGAATGTGGCCTGAAGGATAATCATGAAGTTTAGATATCACCAAATATGTGATAGTTGCTAACATGAAACCGCTACACAATGACACCCTGGTAGTGGGCTTTAACCCTTAAATCTACCTGTAATAATAATAAGCCTGTTTGTTAGCTATGCCATGCTGATGAGACCTAAAAAGGCCAAAACAGCCCCCAATAAGATCTAGCCAAGGCAGCTATAGACGTTTTAGGGGTACAGTGTAAGTCCTGGCATTCTACATTTACCTTTTCCAAAAGAGCTAATCTATCAAGGACTTATGAAAACTGTGAAATATTCGTTATGCAAAGGAAAAAAGTCCTATAAGGCTTCTTGTGCAATTTTCCTTTCTCGGCGAGAGGCTCCGTTAATCTTGAGAATCGTAAATGCCCTGGTTTTGGGTAAGCGACAGTTTGAATCAACTAATATAAGAAGATATCTTCTTCAATGGGAAGATCTTTAATAAGGCCATTGATATATTCTTCATTCACAGATAAACTCCCATTTGGAAAAACATTGTTAACTTGAGAAGGGCTAGGTTTTCAGAAATATCGCACAGAGTCCCTGCAGCTGTTTTTCCTCTATGGATTGTGAAAAACTCCCTAATTCGGTATATTATGTAGTGATATTTTTTTTATCAAATCTTTTTTTATCGGCCTTGCAAGTGTTCCGCATGTTTGGTTTGAAATGTTTACACTTGTCTCCTTAGTTAAGGAATGTGGGTATCCATCCGCGCCAAACTTCCAAATATCTAATCCTTAAGTTCAAACATTCAATTATTCTTTGAATAATTGAGTGTTAGAGGTAAACGATTAGATGTTTGAACTTACGGATTGGATGTTTGGATTGAAGAACGAAGAGTTTGAATTGAATAATTGAAGGTCAACCTAGATATAAGGTCTTTCTTGTGCGGGAGGCAGCTCAGCTCGTACTTCAACGCTCTAACAATAAAAGGCATGTATACTGCATTTAAAAGTACCCGTGATTTCGTTACTTAGTTTATATTGAATTTCTATACTTAGGATTCGGCGGAGTCATCTGTCTCGGATTTACAGTAAAAAAATTGGTATTTTATTATTACATCAATGTTGTGCTGTAAGCTACTTTCCCAATCGACATGCGCAGTGCGTATTTCCCACTGTTTTGGCGGGCCACAGGTCAATCCCCAGAGCCCGCGTTCCTTCTGGCCAGCGCCAAGAAACGGAGCTCTCGTAGGTCCTTCATATATGGTACATTATGGGTTTATTATAGGGTAAGGGTTAGGGTTTATTTTAGAGTATACGCCACCATAATGTACCATATATGAAGATCTACCAGAACTCTGGGATAATCCATTTTCCGGAAACCCAGATTCTGGGTCCGGTTTCAGGGCGCATGCGTGTCAGTCATGGCGGCCAAAAGTGCGGATCATTTCCATGGGACAATTCAATTTTCATTAAGAAAATTAGGTAAAGCAGAGACTTTTTCTTAAAAGAACAACAAGCTTTATAGCCACTAGCTAATTTTAGGATTTCCTTTTAAATAACTGAAAAGAACGAGTATAAAAGCCAGAAAACTTTATGAGTTTTTCAAAAACCATTTTTTAAAGGAATATGGCTCATCGGGGATCTGATGATGATATGTGTTTCCCCTAAGAAAAACTGGCCATAGGTTTGTATGAAAGGAAAGTTAAACAGTTTATTTTAAATGTAAGAATGTATCAGGTATACATTCACATGCGAAAAATAAAGTTTAACTTCCCTTTAATACAAACCTATTACCCGTTTCTTCGTAGTTTTTTTTTCGAATTTCTTACAAGTTGCTATAAAATTATTAAAAAAACTTGAAGCTTTCTACAGCAAGGACGAAATACCCAATGTGGTAGGCCATCATTGTGGTTCACTTCGGCATTCCCAAATCCCAGGTACCTTTTCTAAAAACCTTGTATTTTTTTTTTTCGTTTGGATCAAAAAGGCCACACGGGATGATCTGTAATTTTGCAAAAGGCCCGAAAGATTTTAGTTTTGAGGTTGTTTTTGCGTATTAAGTAATCACGTTTTATGTTGATGGCAGGCAGTGCAGAAATTATGAATTGTGTCTAATATTAAGATAATATTTCTGTATAACTGCACAAAAGTAATTTACCTACGCAATGACGAGGGTGAGTTAGTAATTTATGACTATGCCAAAACCAAAGTTGTATTTCTTGTGAATTTTTTCCAATTTTACTTGTAATGATAAATCTCTGAGCGATGAAAAGTCAATTCGCTTCACAAGTGCATACTAAATACAAACATCTAAAGAAATATTGTTAACACTTTTGTTCTTTTGATATCACAATATAACCAACATCGCAGCACTTCAATTTAATAGCTATAAGTTTGAAGATGCGCCAGTGGTGTTTTCAATTTTAAAGAGGTGAAATATATTTGATTAGTTTGTTCAAACGCAACAACCATATAAGACAAAATAACGCGGAAGTTTAAAGTTCTTAGCAAAACCTAACACTTTTAACAAACATTGGTCTCTCAAAAACCCTTTTTTTTAAATTTAAAACGCGTGATTTAAGAAACGGTGTATCACGTATGACTCACAAAGCGGAAACAAAGCGGATGTGATGTAGACGGGAAGAAACTTTGAAAAATTGTTTATCATCGTCAGAATACTGTGACTTCCGTTCATTACAGTCAGAAAGGAGTTAGTTTAAAGAAAGCTGGAACCGTTTTTAAAATTTGTCGTTTCAAGTTACAGCATTTTGAAACCCGGCCTGGGACCTTATGGCTAGACGGCAGAGATCTTACCGACTAGCAACTGCACCAGCAGCGCTGCATGTAAATAGCAGTAAAGCTAAAGGTTATCTGTAGTTAAAGACAATTAAAGAAGATATGTTAGAATAATTAATTTGGGACAATTTCCAACTTTATCTCGGGTGGTATTTATGATCACGGCAAACACCACATAGAAATCATGCAATTATTATTTCAAAAATATATAAAATAAAGCAAAACAAAAACGAAATCTAGCCTTCGTAGTCAGTAAGCAACAAATATGCCAGCTTTTGAATATCTTAACCTTGTTTTCATACAAACAACTTCTAGGAACGTGACCACGCCCTTAATAGCATAAATGTATTTTAAAATTGGGTGCTGTTTGGTTATTAAGAGTTAGTTACTGGATGTGAGTGGTTTGTTTACAAATAAACCCACGCGCTGGCGATATGGCGAACAAGAAGTTTGAGTAATCCACGATACGAAGCAAAGTGCATTAAAGGACAATTTCGAGTTCATTATATCGCCAGCAAGTGGGTTTATTTTTAAACAAACTACGAACTGAAAGTAACTAACCCTTTTAATATACAATCTGAGTTCACTTCATTGCAAGGCGCCATAAATGACTTTAAAAATTTGAAGCAAAACTTTGAAGAATCCATAAGTTAAATAAGTACATAGTTTATAAAATGGCTTAAGTTCAAGTTAAATAAAATAGAAATCACAAAAAGCTGTACATGAAGAAAGATTGTAAAAAAACAAAACTTTTAAAATTTAACGCGAAGAAGAACAAGGAGCAAGTACCGAAGCATTCCCTGAAATTTGTCAAAAGCTGAAATTAAATTGTAAAATAAATTCAGAAAATACTTTATTTTAAAATTTATCAGCATGTCCTTTGGGAAGTAAGTTCAAGTTTTAGAAAAACACAATGTCAATGCAACCTGTATTTGAAGTGTTTTCATACGTCGATTAAGTACCGATCAAAAGTCAAAAAAAGTCAAAAATCAAGAATCTGCATATTTTTTCTCCCACTTATAAAATAAACCAATTTCAATGGCTGTAAATCTGGTATTTCATTTTGAAAAATTAAACAGAAAAACCTATCAAAACTGTTGCAAACTGCTTCACATGAAACCTAAACTTCAAGCTTGTTTAAAATGCGGGAAAATTTCTGGGCGTGCACCAAAAAGCCCGCTAAATGGTTTGCGTGTATGCCGAGTATTACCGAGTATTTTGTAAGCATCACAAAGCTTTACTTATGAAAAATTAGTCTTTGACTTTTGTCCAGGATTATATAAGTTAAACGGAGTTTTGAGGAACCGGCCCAGCTGATATTGGATATGTAAGAGGGACGAAAAATCATGGATGCTCCAGCTGGATTGATCACAGACGATGGGAGAATTTGAACTTTCTCATAAATCAGGATAATAAGTGAACAAACTGTTCTCTCTTTATCTTTAGATTATTGGAGATTTAGAAGTTTTTCTTACGTCGGAGTAATAATTTCTTAACACTAGAGTAATTTAGTATTTTCTTGATCAAATAATATGAACCTGATTTAAATTTTTTCTTAGACTTGGATTCTTTCACAGTTGCTAAAATGGCGCACACAACCTCGAACATCTTTCAAAATGTTGTAATTTGAAACAACAAATTTCAAAAAAAGTTCCAGCTACAGTGAGACCTTTTATATAAAACTAACTTCTTTGTGACTGTAGTGAACCGGACGTCACCGCATTTTGACAATGATAAACAATTTTTCAAAGTTTCATTTCTTCCTGTCTACATCACATCCGTTTTGTTTCCGCTTTGTGCGTCATACGTGCTTGCGACCTCTGAGTCGGCGATACGTTGTTTCTCAATTCACGTGTGTTAAATTTAAAAAAAAAGGTTTTCAAAGATCAATGTTTGTTAAAAGTTTTAGATTTTATTAAGTACTTAAGCTAAAACTTTAAACTTCCGGGTTAATTTTTTTTTATATGGTTGTTGCGTTTGAACAAACTAATTAAATATATTTCACCCCTTTACAAATGAAACACCACTGGCGCATCTTCAGAGTTATAGCTATTAAATTAAAGTGCTGAAATGATGCTTATATTGTTATTTCAAAGGGAAAAAAAAACTTGTCAACAATATTTCTTTAGATGTTTGTGTTTAGTATGTACTAGTGATGAAACGATTTGACTTTTAGACATTGTTCTGAGATTATCATTACAAGTAAAATTGTATTGAAAAAGTTCACAAGAAATTAGACAACTTCGTTTTTGGCATGGTCATAAATTACTAACCCACCCTGGTTTTTGTGTAGGCAAATTACTTCCTTGCAGCTATACAGAAATATTTTCTTGACAAAAAGACATAATTCAATATTTCTACATGCCTGCCTTAGAGTGCTACTCAACCGCCAACACAATATAACGTGATTATTTACGTAAAACGCTCCATTGTCCACTTCAAACAGATCGTTGTAAAACAGGAACAATGAAAATCACTCAACCATTGTTGTAAATAGATCGAGACCTTTTACGTCAAGATAACTTTACTTCAGTGATACTAAAACATTGCAGACGTCGGAAAATAACTTGATATCTATTTAGACAATATTTTCATGTGGAATTTTTTTCTGTGTCTTTGAATGACTGAATAACGGGTATCACTATCTGATATTTTTTGGGACGATACAATAGACATTGGTTATCAAGAGACATGTTTCATTGCATGTAAGTATATGCCTGTATGTTAAGTATTTTATTTTTTATCAAATCCTTGTTTTACCGGCCTTGCAAGTGCTTTGCCTGTTTCGTTTGAAATGATTACACTCGTTTCCTTAGTTAAGGAAGGCCAACCTAGTTATGAGGTCTGTCTTGGGCGGGAGACAGTTAAACTCGTACTTCAAAGCTCTAGCAATTAACGGCATACTGTGTTTAAGGGTGTCTGAGATTTCTATACTTAGCATTTGGCGGAGTCATTCTCTGTCTCTGATTTACAGTAAAAAACATTTGGTACTCTATTTTTACTTACAAATATTGTGCTGTTAGCTACTTTCCCAATCTGCATGCGCAGTGTATATTTCCCACTGTTTTGGCGGGCTACAGGTCTTACAAACCTCACAGGATCCTGTGGCCCTGACAAAACAATGCCAGGCAAACACTGCGCACCGTAATACTTGTAAGATCTGTGGCCCGTTAAAACTATGATATGTACATGATTAGTTAATTAATTATGCGTGGTAAGTTAGTTAGTTTGATAGTTTGCAATTTAGTTAGTTAGATTGTTAATTTGTTATTTCGATAGTTTGATGGTTGTTATCTAAGTTAGATGTTTAGTTAACTCAGTGGTGTTAGTTAGATGGTTGGTTAGTTAATGCGTAATTTTGTTTGTTAATTAGTTGATGGTTGTTAATTAAGTTAGTGTGATGGATAGTTACTGCAATGGTGTAATAGTTGGTTAGTTAGTTAATTAAATCTTATAGTTATTTAGCTAGTTAGTTTGTTAAATGGTTGATTAGTTATATCGATAGTTTGTTAGTCAGTTTGTTGGTTGTTAATTAGGTTAGTTATGTCTTTAGTTAATGCAATGGTTTGGTAGTTGGTTAAATCAATTTTAACTAACTGAAAATTATTTAGCTAGTTGTTATTTATTAGTTAATTAGTTAGTTAGTTAGATGGTTAATTCAATGGTGTGGTAGTTGTTTTTTTTTTTGGCTAGTTAGTCAGTTATTAGTTTGCTAGTTTGTTAGCTTGATGGTTTGTAATCAAGTTTGTTTATAGATGGTTAGTTTATTCAACGGTCAGTGACAGTGGTAGTTGGTTAGTTAAATTTAATGGTTATTTAACTAGTTAGTTGGTTCAGTAGAGTTAGTTTAGCTAGATGTTATTCAGTTACTTAGAGCTTAGTTATTCTATTAGATGGTTTGTTGTTCGGTTGTAGTTAATTAGTTGATAGTTTGTTATTTATTTAGTTAGATGGTTAAGTAGATAATTCGATGGCTTAGTAGTCCGTTAGTTAATTCGATAGATAGTAAGTTAGTTACATTGTAAGATAGTTCATTACTTTATGGTTAGTTTGTTAGTTAGTTATTGAGGCAAAAGCCAAAAGATAAATAATTAAACTAGTTAGAAAATATTGTTAGGTTTTGGATGATAAGCCGGTTAACTATAGCTATAGCCTACGGCGATGATCAAATTTTTCAACCTAGAGTTGATTTAACAACGTGCTTCCTCACTTTATTCGCTTTATTGAGGTGGTTAGTTTGTTAGTAAAGTAACAAGTAAGTTAGTTTGTTAACAGTTGTATGTTTGAGATTATAAATAGGAAATCATTACTCAAAAGCTGATCAGTGGTCAGTTTATTTATCAAATATAGCGTCACTCCAAACCGTGGATACATTTTCGCCCCTTTATTTCCGGACTAGGGTCAATGTATCTCTGTATCTCTATTAGCTAGATGTTTATTGCGTGAGTTCGACGAACGCCTCCTAATCTCGCTCAATAATATAACTTTCCGAGGCAAATAAAATGCCGTTCACTGACTTAAGCTCGCTATCAGGTTTTGACGCCTCGTGATCTTTGGTGCAAAGCCTTGTTGTCATTTTCTTC
>ERZ1740055.200-NODE-200-length-13315-cov-8.578733_pt1 | contig 13315 bp, 6 predicted proteins | sample MGYA00581747_ERZ1740055 | MGnify/ENA primary metagenome ERZ1740055 (study PRJEB43018, sample SAMN04849739) | marine metagenome | isolation source: floating plastic debris | place: Pacific Ocean | collected 2008-08-28 | study: EMG produced TPA metagenomics assembly...
CAACTTGAACTTCTAAATATAAAAACTAACCTCTTTTATTCTTATAACGAAAAATCAAGAATATTAATATAGCAAAATTTATCCAGGCATTTCAAAACTCAAGCTAGCCTGCTGTTCGGCGGGCTATCGTTTGAAATATTTCGTTTCCGTCTCAAATGATAATGTACTTGGTTTGGCTTTATTTCTTTCCAGTTAAAACCCTTCCAACTCCCAAAAATCAAGGGAAACTTAAACATGACAAATAAAATTCTCGCCTTTGGCGAGTGATATAGAGCAAACGCTTCTTTCAGGAGTCTGTTTTAATTTTCAAAACGACCGTCTTCTTGGGTACCCTGTGTGACTCCTATAGCCCGATGCACGTCTACTTGGGTACCCTGTGGTTATTAGTTACGCACCCTCATCTAGTTTGTGGTCAACCTCATCACACAGCACCATGACAAAGCAGCTACCGCTGATATTTATATGACAATTTGTATTTGCTCGTGTAGATGAACCAAATTGACCAATTTTTGTATGACAATTATACTTGTCGGTGCAGACGAGACAACACATAAAATTGGCAATTTTTTCTAATGTCATCCGTAGATCCCAGTCTCCAATCTTTTTCAAATAAAAAGTGCAATTCTCATGATCTGATTATCGCTGTAAGCCAACTAACACACTTTGTATCTTCTTGTCTACACTTTCAACTGGTGGATTTTTGTACTAAACGTTTACAAGAAATATGCAGCACTTTTTATTTATAATTTTAGTTTTTATAATGTCATTTTTGTTTTTAATAACAAGTCTTTGTTCTTACCTTCCAAGAAGATGCTGGAACATTCTCATAGCCGTTTAGCGAACGGTAGGTCAAGAAACAACCCGTGTTATATTCATTTATCACTTCATGTACAGTGAACGTGTCCACACACAGTGCTCCGCCATTAGATGCGGCTGTGTTACCCACGAACAACAGTTCACTATGCGGGTACAGTTTTATCTGCGACAACGATAGCCACATACCACCTCCCATATATCCAGTATTATTTCTTACTTCTAACTTCCCTTCCACGTGAATAATGGAATTTTTCACTCGGATCGCACCGGACTCGCGATTTCGGGCAAAAATATTGTGTCCTTTGAACCGTATGTCAACACGAAAACTTGTGAAAGGACTGCTGACAGAGGTAGAAGTTTTATCGCGTCTTACGTGCTCGGTTATGCTACAGTTTGTAAACTCTGGAATGGACGCAATTGGGTAGCCAAGAGGAAGGGCTGATGATAATAGTACTGCCGTGCTGCCGTGACCCGTGTTTGAGTAAAATCTCACTCTCTCAAACTTTAGTGTAGAGCCCCCGGGGGTTTCAAGCTTGTTCATAAAAAACGTACTCACTCCACCCCCGCGGCGGGCCCAGTTTTCAGTAACTATCGAGTCTCGGATAATCGTCGTGCTTCTCTTTGAACTGTCCCACTCCGAAACAGAAATCCCACCTCCGGACTGAGCTCCTCTATTTTCACGCCAGATTACCTGAGTTAATATGGCTGTGTTGTCTGATGCACTCTCGGAGTAAGACGTAAAAACCCCACCCCCGTACGTAGCAGAATTTGTTACTACAGTACTGTTTTGAAGCAAAAAATAATTCTGTTTTGCAATGTAAAGAAAGGCGACCAAAACGCCTCCACCGGTGTTGTAGAAAGTTGATAAATTCGAACTAGGAGAAACATAATAATCGGTATTGTTAAATAAAGCAGTGTTGGAGATAAATTTCGAACGCGTTACAATTACTGTTCTGTTCACGCCATGAATGAACATAACTCCCAAACCTGCCCCAGCAGACGAAACTCCAGGTTGAAAAACCATTTGCCGTGTTTTAACATTAGAAGTATTGTTGGCAAAGACACATCGGTCTATGTTTACTGTACTGTCAAACACGTTTAAACCTGCATTTGTGTTATTGCGAAAAGAGCAAGACCTGAATGTAATATTACGCGAGTTCCAAACTAGCACAGCAGCTCCGTGTTTCGGCCCACAAGCTTCAAAGCTGATTCGCGTAAAATGGATATTTGTCGCTACTATGATGGGCACGGGTAAAAATTGTGAGCCAATCGTAACGCCCGCCTCGGGTCCATTACAATATATGGCTGTTTTTCTTCCTTTTTCACTCTCTATCGAAAGACTGACATTTTCAACTGGTTGTGAAATTTTTAGTTGCTTTTCTATAATGTAAGTTCGATCAAGCATCATTATGCTATAAAAAGAGTTTTGGTCTTGGAATTTCGTCGAATGCTTCAAGTCAGCGAGAACATATTCCAGTGATTTGCAGGGTATTGTAGCATTTGGCAGCAGACATGATGGTATATCTTTTCCGTTTAGTTGCGAGACTTTCAGCTGAAATTCTACACATAAAAGCGGTGAAAAGAACAGGAAAATTGCAGTAGCGATTAAATTTTTCCACACTCTCATATTCTCCCAAATTATTCTCCCTTGCGAACAATTTATTCCTTCTACAAAATATCCATCCAAGGAAATTCCGTTAACGATAAATTGCACAATATCTGATTTAAAAGTGGCATCTTGCAGCGGAAACTTCCATTGCAAGATGCGAAACTAGAACATACCTGTCGGTTTCCTTTTTGCCGCACATATGACGTTGTGCAAAAACTCCGAAAATAAAATTTGATGTTATTAGTCGCACTCGATCACTTGCTGACCTCGTGATCTTTTTAAAAAATCTATTTATGTTCCTATTGTTGTTCTCACAGCAAGACTTCTGTGGGGTGGCCGATCTCTATTATTCAATTATTATTATTCGGTACACTATGAGCAGTGTTTTCAGTTTATAATTTATATCTTCTTTGTTTTACGTCACACACCCTTATACACCGTTGGAAAGGTTGTGAAATTCTCTAAATAATGGTATAAATTGTTTTTTCAAAATTATATTTGTAAGCGAGATTTGTAAGGTAATAATTTCAAAACAGTGATGACAATTTTTAATCTTGGAAGTTTATTTTCAAATTGTTTCGGTGTTACGCGGGCCCAATGTACGCTGTCACGCCGTCGAGTATTCGACTGAATTGTTAGCGAAAGACCAAAAGTGTATCAAAAGTTGTAAGTTTTAATGCTTTCTGAGGAAAATGATATTCGACTGAACTGAAGTGTAAGCGCAAAGAGTATCAAAAGTTGTAAGGTTTAATGCTTTCTGAGGAAAATGATATTCGACTGAACTGAAGTGTAGGCGCAAAGTGTATCAAAAATTGTAAGTTTAAAGCTTTCTGAGGAAAATGACATTCGACTAAAGTTTAAGCGTAAAGTATATCAAAAGTTATAAGTTTTTAAAGCTTTCAGTTCATAAAAAAAGCTCTCGCTTATAAATCTATGCATATTCAATTACAAGTTACAATAAACAGAAAGTTTGTATTTCAAACGTCGCAAAGAAAAGACTTCTGGAATTGAGTTCTTTATAATTTACTAACGAAAATGGTGTTCGATTGAAAGTCTAAAATATATCCAAAAACATTTTTTAAAGCTTTTACTTAAGTATGTAGTTAGATTCGAGAGCATATTTTAAAATTACATTCAATAAACAACTTATCAAAGGCATAGAGAGTCCACAATAGGTTTTTCGGGATGCGGGATTTGGCTTATTTTGTGGACGGGATTCGAGATATGAAGAAAAAAATAGGCCGGGATTCGGGATGGCAAGTGTGGCTGGGATGCGGGATATGGCGTTTTTTGGGAACGGGATTCGGGAAATCACGTTTCATTGTTCGAGATTTAATTTTGAAATTTTCAAAATATGATTAACAAATCAAAAACTTTCTTCAATCAATTTTAGTCATCTTTTAAAAAAGCTAAATGCCAAAGAACTTGATCATGCTATTTGTCTTATTTAAATCATCGGCTTTACGTGTCAAAGGTCAAAGTCCTTCAAAACTTGTAAACTTCGATTGTCTCGTGGACCACACACGTCATAGACCCAACATCGTGCACCACACGATGCTCAACGTATGAGGGAGTGGGCACATGCATACGGTGCAGCTGTGCGGCAGCGTTCTGTTAGGCAGGAAACAACCATGGCAAGGGCTGGCACGCTTCCCGTTTTCCTCTACCAAAGACCAGCTGAAGCTGGAAAGGCTATTCCGCTCGAAGAAGGGTACAATTTGCGCATTGAGCAAGAGGAGAACTTTGTTATAGATACAGGAGACGTAAGAGGGGATCAAAAGGATGAAGTATTAGAGTACGAGTCGAATAGCAGCGATGAAGAACCAGTAACCTCGTAAATAGTCCCTGAGACTCAAGATGTCCCGACATAAGATCGCGAGGCCAATTTTCTCCTTGGAACTGTGTCTAGCTTTGGAAGAGCTGTGAGGTTTAATAGCAGGTTTATGTATTGATCGTCGTTAGTGCAGTAGTCGAATGGTTAGTAGCAGTGAACAAACTATTTTAAGTTAGTTTGGAATTAATTTGTACGCCAAGTGTTTTTCAAAGTTCGTTGCAACTGAGTGAGCACGGAGGGCCACCGCAATTTGAAAATTTTGAATTTTAGATTTGTTTCATGACTTCCCATTATTTCTCACGCAATCAAATTTGAGTAACTGAGTTTGATTCCACATAAATACACATTTTTTGCACAGAGTTACAAAATAACTGCGCTTCTTCATGAATTCTTAATAATTTAAATTGATTAAGAATAGCTTTTGTTTTTTGCTAAAACAGCTGCAAAAATATCTGGATTTCAGCAACGAACCAGAATGCAAAACAGATTTTTGCTTTCCAAAGAAAGACATCTTGTTTTCAGCAAAAATCTACAACTGCTCCATTTGTATTCTTGCTACAAAAATCGTGCTTGTATAGTATGGTGCTCCGAGCCTGGCCCCGAACACTGTAGAGAGACTGGGTAAGAGAAAAAAGCACATGGCGAGCGAGAGACGAAAACCCTTAATTTGCTGTAGTAATTTCACTTCCATTTATTTGGAAACAAAACTTGTGAGACAAGAATTGTTTTGCATTTAAAAATCGACACTGCTATGGGAGATAATCCGCTTTAAAACGCACACAGCGAAGCAGTGTGGCTGTAAATTAATATAAATGTATTTGGATCATGTGCGCGGCTTACGACATTAATATCATCAGGTTTTTCACGTTTTTAATAGCATACATAACCACTCAAATAGTTTCATAGCGTATTACTTATAAACACAATACAAAATCAATTATATTTAAGTTCATTTTGTTCTACTTCTTTCTGTCAATTATTCTCGGCCAGCAAACACGATGCAGAAATACGCTGAATTATATTAATTTCTTGAATCTGAATTTTTTTTCTTGAAACATTTCAAATTACAGTTTAAAAAGCCGCATAAAATGGTTCCCACGAGTGTTTTCCTGAGACGGCCATGAGAAGTGGAGAGGCAGTGATGTTTCCATACGAAAACTGTCTAAAGTTTCGACAGTGGGGTGTAAACACCATAATCATCTTCTGATATAGACAGATATTCTCCTTTAAAAAAAACCAAAAACTAAAGCATTAGCATTTCAGATTCGTATGCGATGGGAAGTGCTTAAGTTTAGTATACAAAAGGCTTAAGGTCAAGTACAAATTCAAATACTTTATTTATCGTTGTTGCCCATTCTTTTTAACCAGAGGTTAATGTTTAATCTCTCGACGGCTCAGATCTTGACATGAAAGTCAAAATTGCTGAGATCGGAAAACCGGAGTACCCGGAGAAAAACCCTCGGAGTCAGATTAGGATCGACAAATTTCAGCCCATGTGCGGAGCCAGGGAATCGATCCCGAGTCGTAGAGATGGAAGGCGCCAAGTACATCTGCACATATAATCTAAGCATGCAATTGACAACCATTTACAAGCAATTACTGATAATATCGTATCCAACAATCGTCAGTGGATTACTTTTAAATTAATTTTTACTACATTTTGAAAGCTTGGATGCTTTGAAACTTTTAAAAAATTAGCTTTAGTTCTCACGTATATTTTCCAGCTTACCTTCGGATACCGAATCTGAGCTGATATTAGAGAGTGGTTCAACCAATGAGAACGCAATAAATGGAATATCCAAGGTTGAAAATTTATTGAACACAGATATTTTTTAGAATGCGAGGTCGAGTCAATGGGGGCAACAACAAGGCAAAAAGGCAACAACAGTCAATGAAGCTTTCATCAGTCCATTCAACACATACTGAAGCAGTCAAGACACACACAACCGTAAGGCGGTTAAGTGCCAAAAAATACTTACGCAGTCTTTGACAAAGAGTTCGTAGTTTAACTCTGTCCGGCAACGAAATCATCAGCCCCTTTTTGCTGCACATAAAAAATAAATTCATTGAATGAAACACGATAAAATACATAAAATAACACATCTACAAGAAAATCTACAATAAATTGTTGATAAGCCACTAACTCCAGTGAATAACACACATAACACAAGCAAACTAAACATGTCTTTTAATAGTCGCCATATTTACAAGCACATGGCAGGAGCGGTTACACGATGTTCTTTAGGTGTGGTTACTAAGTTATCAACATAAATGACATTCATTGAATAAACATTTATAATTTTCATGGCCATATACTCATACATAATTGTTAAAGATAAGACTAAATAATGAACTAAAAAGGAAAAATGTCAACAAATAAAAGTAAAACCAAAATAAAGAAAAAAGTAAACAAAAATATCAATGAGCAACATACTCACCTTTTCCTCGCTTTCACAGCACCGAAATCAACAGATAATTCCAAAGCGTTTTTTAACAAATCCAGATTCAACACTTCATAGAAGTCCGTAACTCCTAAGAGCCAATCGTAACAGACAAAACTTTAACTGAATTAATTTATCATACCCTGAAATTGCAAAGTGTATAGAAAGTGCAAGGAGTGGAATTGACAACCCTGGACACATTGCTCCGCAATAAATCCTCACGTGCACATTTGGCTTGGGAACGATTTCCTCTCTCGTACCCAGTGTTGTCCCGGCACCATTCAATGTTAAAATATGTAACAAAAACTCTTTTATTTCTTTAGTAGGGATCAACACTGGTGTCCTACACTTAGGCAGCGCGGCTGGCACAATTGGTAATTAAGATGCTTTACTACGATATGGTTCGAAAACCGGCTCTGCCAAGATTTAAACTCTTGTGTGACCGTGTGACCTGTTCTAGCTGTTAAAGCTAACTCAACTTTCCAGTTTAACGAGGTCGGTAAGCAGAGAACCAGCTTTTATAGGAGCTAACTTGTGATGGATTACTCTCCTGAGATGAAGGAAGGAAGGGGGTGCGGGTAGGGGTAAAGACTCACATTCGCTTAATCGTAGAGAAATTGAAAATAAGCGTCGGTTCTATGAGCTATCAGATTCTTAAAAATCTAACTATAAGGTAGTTTAGCCTAGAGTATTCAGTTTCCCGAAATTCAATTTTGACTTTCTTTTAGTCTTGACTTGATCAGGTGATTTAACTACTGAAGAAGCGACGGAAAGTTTTCAAAACCGATTTTACCTGCAAGAATATTATCAACTCCAACTCGCTGTGCTGCTCTGATGATTTCGGCTAACGATTGTTCGTCACCAGACCCCGAGTACGTCAGCAAATATTGCCACATCACCTAAAACATAACGGGGAGTCAGTGTAAACTATAATCAAAGGTATCTTGTGGATGCTCTTGGAGTGACCCGAACTACCTCGGCTTCTTACGATAAACATGACTGGCTAAAATTACGAACGAATAAGAATTGACTCAGTGTTTCTCAGTAACTTGTAATCGATTAGATGAGCAGTGATACGATTGGATAAAATGACTTTATGTTGTTACACCTTTACCCCACCACAGCCATTCAAACGCTCGTGGATCAGTCTCCACTCGCAAAAATGTGTTTATTCATTCATTCATTCGTTCGTTCGTTCGTTAACTCATTCTCGTGCTTCTATAGTCCGAGATCCGCAGCCAGTTAAACATATTCGTGCAAATGCATTAGGGTACAGAGAGCTGAGAGGAGCATCAAACCAAGTACTTAGTCAAGGAAGGTAAGAGTTGATGTATGGAGACCATAGTTAGTAGCGGGAAACAGATTCAAGACTCTGAAATTGAACTCACAGAAACGCATATCGTGGTGCTCACTAACTGATGATAACGAAGTTCCAGGAGTTTTCTATGAGTTTTCCGGGGTAAAGAATATACTTTTCCAGGACCCAACCACAAAATCTCTCTAATTTCTGCCAAGTAGAGGCAACTGCAATTGAGTGTACATAAAATACGAAAAGCAGAATCACCAATGAGATCCATCAGGGGTTGTGGTTTGTTTATAAACCGATGAAAATTTGTCAAAACATTTTCCAGGAATTTTTCCGTTGTTCAAAGGCTGGTTAACTTTAACCTTGGGTTAAGCAAATATTCAAACAGCAATTTTTTCCTCCAAGAAAAACTTAAAGGTTTTCATTGAATACTGTTCAGATTATCTATGGAAAAATTTGTTAATCCACAAACGTTTAAATAGCTCAAATCCTTCTCTTTATGGGTGGAAACAAAAAAATGGATTAATAAATTAACCCTGCATGGGTTAGTGCTAATCGGCTTTTGAACAACTGACACCAGGAGTACAAGGAAATTATCTGTTTTTCCAAAAGTTTTCCATGCCTTAAAAAAAATTCAAAATGCCAGGAGTTTTCCAGGAGCCGTGAGCACCGTGCGTATTTTTACCTCTCTTGTTCATGTTTTCTATAAATATGTTTTTATAAATACTCTTTTTTTGTAAGAATATTATGACGGTATACATAATGAACTTCCAAGCCGGCAACGTTGTTTGTGTTTCAGTGGATCTAAATAACAAATTAACTTGAGTGATATGAAAAGAGGCTTATGTATCGTGAGCTGGCCACTAAGGTGACTGACTGATGTCAAAATATTCAAAGTTTACAAGCTCTAGTTTAATGTTTTAATATTTCATTTTTTTCTTTAAAAACACCTTTAAAAACATTTAAGATATGCACGGAAACTTATGAAATATTCATATAGTGCGAATGTTCTATTTTTTCTTTATTTGTTATTGCTTTGTTTGATTCTTTCAAAAAGTCTGTTTTGACTGTTTAACTTTTAGATTTCAGGAATAATAATTGACTGAGTTCTCGTCGAATTTCGATAAAAACCACCTGTCTTTTATCCAAAGTCTGAAAAAATTGCCCTAGCATTTATGAATTTGGCCAAAAGAAGGCGTCATTTGATTACCTACGGGCTATAAAAATCACGCATACGATAATATTTCAAATAGCATCATTCTAAGCTCAGTTACAGTTCTACCATACAGAGGTGAACACAAAAGGCACCTCGTAACATTGTTTACAGAAATCTCTACTTCTCCTGAGCAATACAAACCCAGTACGCTGTTAGAATTGGGCACCAAATGTTGAATGCTAGTTCAATATCTGATTCGATTCTAACAGTCACACGATCACCAGTCAGGCTGATTATACCACGAAGTTCCAGTAACCGAAGTGTTCTTTGAAGAACCTAAAAAAATACAATAACACAAGCTAATGACAGATGATCAGATGAAACCAGCGCTTACTGCCTTTGTACTCATGGTGTGTGGTGTAAACAATGACTTACGAATAATCTTCACGGTTATGATTATTGAGACTGAGTTTCAATCGCGGTGTAAACAATGAGTTTATGAATGATCTTCACGGTTAAGATTATTGAGACCGAGTTTGTATAGCTATGTAAATAATGACGTTATGAATGAGCCTGAGACAATACCGTGATGTAAACAATGACCCAATAAATGATCGTCGCGGCTATGATTATTGATACTGAGTTTGTACCGTGATGTAAACAATGACCTTATGAATGATCGTCGCGGTTATGTATAAAATTTAAACAATTGCGAAAGAGAATTTACTGAAAAAAAATTTTAGGCTTCAACGAGATTCGAACCCATGACCTCCGTGATACGCTCTAACCAATTGAGCTAAGAAGTCCAAACGACTGATAAGACTGGGTTCGAATCCTGCTGAAGGTTAAAAGTCTTTTTATATGAAGTCCTTTTATTAATTGCTTATATATGTACACAACCACGATGGCGGGTGATTTTTTACACTGCCTCAACAATCGTTGTACACCTCAGAGTGACACTGATGGAGCCACTAAAAATCACCTGTTCTCCCAACTGTGCGGGCTTTATAGCTCTAGTTGATTAGACCGCTGCACCGGTTCCGCAGGGTTCACGGCCGTTGAATGCCATTGAAGCCGAAAAGTTTTTTTTTTCAGGCTTTTTTTCGCAATTTGCATTCATAACCGCGACGATCATTCATAACGTAATAAACACGCAGTCAATAGAGAGCTAAGGATTGAATTTTGTTATGATCATCGCTTTAAATTATTTAAAGAGCTCACATTTGAATCCTTAGCTCTTTCAGCCAGGATCCCCATTCCCTTCTGCTGTCCAACTTGAAGATTTGGCTAGGTTTTAACAGATTCTACCACTTGTAATAATGAAATAAAAATTCAACCACTTAAAACGCCAATAACTTAAAACTTCTTACCCTGATAATCATACAAATATCAAGCTTCAGTTGTCTAAATTAAGCGTTTTATTTCCCATTGGGTGGAAGAGATGTTTTAACTCATCACTGTATTATGTCCAGAGTAAGAGTTGTTCAGACATAAAGGGTAAGGATTAAAGCAAACAAAAATATTTCATCCTTGATCTGGTCTCACGACAACGGCGGTTTTCAACGTTTACAACGGCTAAGTGATCAGGCTTAGGAGCCCCACCTGCATGTCTCACTATCCTCTAGTTGTCTATCCCGAATAGTCATTCGCGTTTTACTTAACAAGACTCACTGTCTGACAGCTGGGGGCTAACCAAGGAAGAATTAGTCATGTTCAGGGGGAGCAAAAGACTCTCTTCTGGTAAAACACAGGAGATTAGTACCGGCACCATGCATATTAGTTTTTGAAACGGTAGAGCTCAAAAAATTGTGCAATATAAAACGTAATAACCTAGTTAGGCTGCAAAAGTATACTTTAACACTATTCTACATTAGTACTGTATAACGAACTACGACAATGTTCAGAGCAAAATTAACTTTGTTAGATGGGGCAGAAATCTCTGCATTAGCATCACCTCTTCACTAGACTCTATGATTGACGCCACTTCCTTTGAGAATAATTTGCGTAGGAAAACGCAGTCGTCGGAAAGAATTGCAACTAAAATTGAAACAGAGCGGTTAGTGAATAGAGCGAAAAGTTGCAGTAAAGTAAGGTTTCAGCTGTTTTACTTCACAAAAAACCACGGAATCTGATTCTAAAGGGTCAAATTCTTGGACAATAGAAAGTGAGGCACACGGAGGGAAGAAATTTCAATTCAAACATTTACAGTAAATTTTAAGATTCTTTTGCTTGCATTCAAATAAGGCTGAATATCTTTGTCCTTGAGCCAAAAAAATAAAAACCATGTTATCCATAGGTCATTGAGGTATAAAAGTTTTTCACTGACGTCAAGCGCACCATGGTAACGCGTTGTCAAGGGTTTATGACGTCACACGAAAAACCTTTATTAGATTGTAATAGTTATCTATTGAAGCGGAATTTTGTTTCTAGAAAGGTCCAAAAATGCTGTGAAGTGCCGTTTAATGTGCATGGTTATCGTTTTCAAAACTTTCCAAAGTCCTTTACTTAGAATATCCAAAACTTTCAATCTAGTTTTATATTTTTAGTTGATTCTAAAAAGTGCAGCACTAATTAAGCATGCAGTTTTATCATTTCATGGTGCATTTTTATTCACCACAGAATTACAAAGTGGAAAACAAAAATTCGTGCCAACTCTGGCAACTCATTGGCCGAGTGAAGTTGTTAGGCTTCTCTGCATCCAATCAGAAGCAGGGCGGCAAAAACATTTACAGTCCACTCATTTACCGTTTGCCCACAAAAAGGCGAGTTTTACAGAGAGCAGTTGGTCACTTGGGCGCGCTTATTCGACGCACTAAAGAGACGAACTAAAGTGGATCTGCTAACTGCGTTTTTTAAGTTCGTCTCCGTGTTTATCCAGATGAATAATTCGTCTCAGTCGAATAATTCGTCTTTCTGGATTAAAATGGCCTATTAGTCTAATTTCTCAAAAATCTTCCAGGTCTTGAAAAAAGATTTCCAGTTTCCAAAACTATCTAATATCTGCGACATATATTCGGGGCCATCCTTTAATCAAATAAACATGTTGTTTATCATTCAACGTCTTAAAATTCCAACATACCAGTTGTTCTTCCTTCCCGACTTTTGTTTCTCAAGGCCACTGACACCATCCCCATGCCGAAGAAATAATAAAGAAGCTTATTTCTCTTGTAGACCAGGTGAATATGAACCGCGGCTCTGTCTAATATTTGCTTGTTCATGGTCTGAATCGGGGCTGGATGGCTTGGCGTGTACTTTATCTGTCAATAAAAACAGATCGTAAGACAAACAAAGCGCTTGAACGCTTTGCGGACTCTAAAGACTGGTTCTCATATAATCGCCGAGATCGCCAGGATAGCCCGTTTTTCGAGCTGGTGATCCCAGCGATTCCAGCGATCGGGGTGATGAACTGGTTCTCATATGATCGCCGGATGACTCAAAGTAAACCGCGGGGGCATGAAAGCTAGAAACAGGAGTATTTTGGCGGGATATTTATGATAGCGTTTTATTTATCAGAAAATTTCAAAACAGAATAGGTCCCCATTTTCCGCGAATTAGCTGCGCAGTGCTCAATAATTACTATGTTGTATGCTGTAGTTTTGGTAAATTTGAATAAAGTTTTATTCATGTTGTAAGTTGTTTGAATTCTTTTTTTCATCGCCAGAAAACTTAAGCTAAGCATATTTTTTCACATTCTAAAAACTTGCAGGTTCAGTACTGAGAAGTCTAAACAACAAAATTGAATACTCAAAAATCCATTTATCGGTGCAAATGCTTTAATTTTAATTTTAATTTAATTTTTAATTTTAATTTTATAAAAATCAATAATTTGTGGAGGATGATTGAAAGATGTCGGCAAGAATATTGTACTTACTTTTTTCTTAATTTAAACTGAACAAGAATTAATAGTATTGACAGTCAAGTAACATCGTATTTACAAGTCATAAATGGAATGCTGCGTCGGTGTTTCTACAGAAACAGTTTTACAAATAGTTAAGTTTTGCAACGTAGAGAAAGGAATTTTAAAACTGACGTTTCGGACTGTAGTCCTTCGTCGGACATTACATGTTTTTATTTTATATATACTGAGATTTTCGCATCAAATTTTGCTGTGTAAAAAGCGTTTCGGATTTAACTTCGACCAATCAGAGAGGCG
>ERZ1740055.202-NODE-202-length-13305-cov-7.330415_pt1 | contig 13305 bp, 9 predicted proteins | sample MGYA00581747_ERZ1740055 | MGnify/ENA primary metagenome ERZ1740055 (study PRJEB43018, sample SAMN04849739) | marine metagenome | isolation source: floating plastic debris | place: Pacific Ocean | collected 2008-08-28 | study: EMG produced TPA metagenomics assembly...
GGAGGGCACATTGTATACTTATGTATATATATATATATATATATATATATATATTTTAGGACTGAATGGCACCATGTTGTTTAAAAGAAATAATATCGAATACGGCCTACAAAAATCTTATTACTCTTTTAGAGGAATATTCAATGAATATTCTGTAAAATTCTAGTCATATGTAACACCTTGTTGTCATTGTTTAGAATTGATTATTTCTTTGTGGAAATTAGCATTTTGTTATTGGAGCTTTTGTAAATATCTCACTAAGACTTCCCCTGGACGGGACAACGGGACACTAATCCATCGCAGGTTTGCACCCGCAGTAAACAGTAAAAATAAATTTATTTTATATTTCGAGATTTCAGAGTAAAAATATATAAAAAATTATTCTGCCATTTATGTTTTTTTATATTAAGTTATATTCCAGCCTCCTATATCGTTAAAGTTTTCAAACCATCATGTTTATCACAAGTAACGAGGTCAGACCAAACAGTTTATTTTTTTGATGATATAAAACTAAACTCATTGTTCGATCGTAAAAATGGAGGAAGCTAGTTTTGGTTTGAATTGAAGTTCTACTTGTGCGCAGTATCCGTGAGTCGTCTCATTGAGACTTTTGATTATGATGTCTGAAATGGTTGTCCCCCTCCCCCATGCAATCCCATCCCCTACCCCCTGCTAATTTTTGACATATCCTTTAGAACTAATATGTTTGTAAGCTTGACAAACCTTCTCAAGATGTAAATTTTTATATAATTCATAATATACCTTTCCTCTTTCCTTCTACACTTTATACTCTACACCAACTAGGATTATATACGTTAACAAATCTACATGCACCAGGAGCCTACACATCAACAAAGCTACATCCACCAGAATCCTACACATCAACAAATCTACATCCACCAGGAGCCAACAGATCACCAAATCTTCATGTAAGAGGAGCCTACTCATTAACAAATTTACCTCCACACATTGACATAGGGAGCCTGAACATTAACAAGCCAACATCCAATGGAAGCTTACTTACAAAAATCTACATGATTATTGACACAAGGAGACCACACATTTACAAAACTTTACTGAATAGAGACCACACCACTGGAATTCATGAGTGGAGTTAAAATAATACAATTGCTGTATATGTTAATTGGTGCACTTATCACGGGATACTGCTGTAGCAAAGATGCAGGCAGAAACACTGCTTCAAGGAAACACCAAGTGGGATCAAATTACTTACATCTAAGTAATTCTTGATATGTTCCTTGTGTTTAGTAACCAATCTGAAAAGGATTTAAAAACTGTTTGAAGCTTTTTCAATGCAAGATTAGGCATTTCAAAAACAGTTTGCTGGATGGAAGTGTCTTTCTCAGTTGAACAGTTTAAGTGAAAACTACACTGTATATCTTTTGTGCTTTGGTTGAAACTTGAAGAAATTTTTATTGCAGCCACAACTTGTTTCTTCTAGAAGAAGCCGAATCCCACCTAAACATGCAAAATCTAAAAACCCTTTTCTAACTTTTGACGAAGAAATGAAGAAAACAAATATAATTTCCGAATTCAAAGCATTATTTACGGTTCTTCTTATTTCTGGTTTTCAATATGATTATGGTCCACAAGTTTATTAGTGTTTTACACTATTTAGTGTAACCCAAATAAAGTCGACTGACTTACTAACTTACTTATGATTGAGATACTTTCAAGATAAAATTTACATGCTGATCTCAAAAGCCAAATGATGTTTTACAAAATACAGTACATGCATCCCACATTTTATTTCAATTCGTTCTGTAGAGTAAATAAAACATACAATGGTTACAAGTACAGTAGCTACATTAAATAATTGCTTCGCTTTATTGTACTGTTTTTCTTTATGTGGGAATTGGAGGCTGTTACTCAGCTTCTTTTCAATAATAAGGCCCACTAAACCAAAACAGCAGCAAAAAAGGAGCTAATTTGCACTTTTTACTGTAGTAACTATTTTTAGAGGCAACAGGTATTAGTACTACTGTAGGCCATGCAAGCTGTCTAAGCTGGCAAGGATGAAAGTTCCTGTTTACCTGTTGAGAACTTTCCAAGTATTCACCAATAAGCTTGTATCCATCTCACCAATCAGATTACAGATTTCCAACACCTCATGACAAACTGTAAGAGTGTTGATTTTTATAAGATGATAAATTCTGCAAAAACTAGTGAGCAATAATTCTAATGACTGGGTGACAATGAATATGATATGAAGGATTATGCACATCAAAAAAGATGTGGTTATGGAAGCTGAAGTGTGAGGCTTGAGAACGCTTGAAGGAGAAACTGTTTTACATCATTAACATTATGACACCAAAAAATGTAACAGAAACATAATTTCTTTAATATTAAATTTGTAATTTAAAGACATCTCTAACAGCCACCAATCCACTTATTACATAAATGGAATGCTACGTTGGCATTTCTGCAGAAACAGTTTTACAAACAGATAACTTGTAGTATAAGAATTACACTGTACTGAAAATAGTTTTTGCACTCTTGTCTGACGTTTTGGACTGTAGTCCTTGCTTATCATTACTTTTAGCTGCAAATATGAACTATTTATTTTATTTTATGTATTTCTATCTAGATGTCTTGTACTTATTACTCGATTTTGTAATTTTCTGCTGTTAGCAATAATAATTAATGTTAGCATAAATGAATGAGAATGAGATGCTTCTGTGTTTGTTGCTCTTTAACATAACAGGCCTTCAAATGAACACTTGAAAAAAATAGAGATAAAATAGGACTTTTTTTTGAAAAAATACATATGGCTGATATAGTGCATCTTGAGAATATATAGGGCAAATATAGGGCTATTATGGTAAAAAGAAATAATATTTCATTAATCTTTGAAGTGATTTTATTGCTAGATTATCACCATAACATGGGTAGGTATATTCATAATGAACACAATCCTTTTTCATAACTCAAAGTTGTTTTTACCTATTTAGTAGAGTAGATAATATATTACACATGTAAGTATCTTATCAAATAGTGCCAATCTGAATCTAAATGTTGTTGGGACCTCACAAAGTCTGAATGAAATTTGATCACCTTCACCTACACATACATAATTCTTGTGTTAACTTTATAACACCAGGAAAGCACAACTTTTGTGGTGAATTTTCAGCTAACATGGAAAATCGCAAACAACTAAAATATGTTTACTTACTGATTTTTCAGTATTTTCAATAATAACAAAAAACAAAACTTGTGAATCACAGAAATACGGTACTTAGAATACAAAGTGTTTGTGCTAAGGTGCCGAAAATATAGGAAATATTGGGTGTCTTTACAAGATATATGGAAAAAATAGGAAAATCTTAAAAATATAGGAAATAAAAATTATAGGGCCGATTGAAAGCCGTGACATACTGTAGTATAGCTTTACACATGGCCATTTCATGCGGACAATCCCTTTCTGCCATACTACAATTCTTCTCACTACAGTGTAAAACTTATCTAACTGAATAACTGTTTCTTTAGAAACATCTAGGTAGCATTCCATTTATGACCTCTCTGCTATACTTTTACACACATAATTATAGTACATACTTGAGGCCATGTAGACAACTTCTGTTTCAGTTGCATCAAAAGTGAGTTGAACCCTCTCTACTAAATCCATCACAGCCTAAAAAATTTTAATACTGTAATTGATTTAGGTAAAGAATAAATTCTACTGAGGTTTTCAGTAAATTTGTTATGGATTGCACCAAGAAGCGATGTTGATGGTTAGGTATGCAATTAAATAAATGTAAATGCAAAAAAAGTCTAAAGAAATCAGGCTTTAACAAGATTTAGGACCCTGGGTTCTGTGATAATGGTGCATTCAAAACCTTTACGGCCATAGTTCATTTTTCTGACCGTCAAAACCTTGACTGTACTGAAGTGAAGTATAATCAATGTATTTTAATAAACTGACCTTTTGTAGCTGATATGTTCGTTTGAAGATCAAAGATAGGTCATCTGAGAGAAGATGAAAAAGGTCACCATATAATGAAGTGCTCTCCTGCAAACAATCAGATAATATACATGTACCATGGCATTCAAATGTAAACAACAATATTGCAAAAACATTTACAGAGAATAAGAGGACTCCTCAAGATTTTGAAAGAATTGGCTAAAATTGTGAGTTACTTTTTAGGATACAGTAGTAATAGTTTTGGAAAAAATTAATTAATAGTTTTAGCATTTTTATGATTTTTTTTAGCATTTGGCAGATACTAAAATAAATAAATATGATGTTTTAAGATTTACAGGCATTGTTGAGAATGTCATCTAATGCAGTTCCTAATGCAGGCCCAAACACTCTCTCAGTTCTGAAGAAGGCTTCCAATCCTTCAAGGTGACATTACACATCTATCTTATCATTCTCATATCATTGCACTCCAACCTCAATAAGTTAGCCTCTTTCACTGCCCAAGTTTCACTACCATAAAAAATTATGCTGTAGCATGGCACTTCTAACACATGCCTGGTAAATCCTACCCTTCAAGTGAAGGGGGAAACCTCTACAAGTCAGGACAGGGAGTGAAAACTTAAAATTATTTGACGAGAACATTAGCAGTTTCAGATAAAATTATCATGTGATCAATTTAAAATAATTATTTTAAAAGCATTGCTGGAAATATAAGATCACTATAATTATTATTTTATCACAAAATTAAAGTGAGATCTCAAAATATTTAATGGTTATCAAAACCATTTGTAACAACTGATGTAATTTATATGAAAGAAAGGTGTTCTTTGGAATAAGTTTATGTTGGATATCATTCTAATGTACCAGTAATTCATCTCACTAGTTACAGATTGCACTTGTTTTTTCTACATGTTACTTTTTTCTAATTCTACATTATGTCATTAACAAAGGATAAATTAAATGCAAACTTTGCTTCATCTAACCAAGCTCACCAGCGAGGTCATTAGTGGTAAGGATAGTATGTGCATAAGTTGGGTAGGAAAGCCTGATGGCACACAGGCAGAGTAGGCTTTCTTTTGAAGGAGAAGTGGTTGAAGTTGATGTAAACAGAGTACCGTAAATGAGAGGAACATAGTAATATTAAGGCTCTAGTTGGTTCAACTGTAAAATCAGTTGTCTGTGTGTATGTATCTCAGTGCGGGCTACAAGAGAACACTAAAGATAAGATCTTTGATGAATGTTTGGTCACTGTTTCAAAGTTTGATGAGAAGGAAAATGTTGATGTAGCTGGGGACCCGAATGAACGTGTAGGAAAAAGTAACTCTAGTTACAAAGTGTGCATGGGGGATATGGCTTTGGGGAGAGAAACACTGAGGGTAAATGAATACTAGGGTTTTGTAATGCAACCAATATGGAGCTCTACACAACATGTGGCACCAAAAGCTACAAACTAATGGCAGAAACTATGCAGAAAGTAATGGAACTCCCATCTGGACAAGAAGAAGCTGATGCTCATCTCCTGCTGTACGCAAAACATGCTACAACACCACATGTGAAAGCAGTTATCATTTCATCCGAGGATACGGATAATTATTATGCACATACTATGCATATCATTTGCTCCTGCAATTTCAGTTCCTATTTATCAGAAATGTGTTTCACAATACCAGGCCAGGTATGTTGACATCTTAAGATACATGTAGCTGGTGCTGGTGTTTTGCTCAACAAAAGGTGAGGCAGAATCACATCAACTACCACCTTTTCGTGACTGCCTACAACATCACTGCAAGATAGCTAATTACCAGACTGAAGTCTGGAAGAACACACTCACCAATAACCACATTCCAGGTCCAGCTGCCAAGGGATAGCCTCTAGAAAGTGGTGAAGTCAACTATCAGCTAGGAGATGGATTTAAATACCCCAGAATGTGTGAGTATGGGCTGAGAGAGCCCTTTATCCTTGGTTGGTGATCTCTCTAGTGATGGTATTACAACAAAAAATAATAATACTCGGCTTCTGTGCTGTTAGCAGTTTGGTGTCAGGGAGAACATCCAGCCTATAAAGCTCTAGCTTCAGTTTACTAATGATGACAATTCTTAGCATTTTACACAACTGCATAAATGGGACTATACCTTATTGTGAAGGTGTCACACACAGTGGAAGTGCTGTCAGATGTGTGCAGCTGTCGATTGTTATCCAGCAAATGCATCAACTTCTAACTGACAACACAAAATTCAGGGTTGGTACTCTGAACGTTGGGATAATGCATGGTAGATCCAGTGAGGTAGTGAAAATGCTCACTAGAAGAGCTGTAGATCTTTGCTGCATTCAGGAATCTAGGTGGCGAGGGGCATCAGCGAGGATTATTAGCAGTAAGGATAGTATGTAGGAAAGCCTGATGGCACTGACGGAGTAGGCACTCTTTTGAAGTAGAAGTGGGTTGAACACATACAGTAAATGATGTAAACTCAGTACTGTAAATAACAGGAACATAGTGTTATCAAGGCACTGGTTGGTTCAACTGTAAAATCAGTTGTCTGCATGTATGCACCTCAGTGCGGGCTACATGAGAACACTAAAGATAAGTTCTATAACAAACTTTTAGTCACTGTTTCAAAGTTTGATGAGAAGGAAAATGTTGTTGTAGCTGGGGACCTGAATGGGCATGTAGGAAAAAGTAACTCTGGTTTCAAAGTGTGCATGGGGGATATGGCTTTAGGAAGAGAAATGCTGAGGTTAAACAAATACTAGAGTTTTATAATGCAACCAATAAAATAATTATGGTGGTACAGTAACTTACACCATGTTTAGTAAGAGACATAGCAGACTGGTGACCTATTATGTCTTGGTCAGGAGAGCGATGAGGAAACTTGTTAAGGATGTAAAGGTCATTACTGGAGAGGAATGTACACCTCAGACTCTGAAGACAATTATAGAAATTAATAAGAGTCCTTACACTCCTAGACACAAGTTATGAAAGTTAAAGAAGAAGGTTAGGCAGGCATTTTGGGAACATGTTCAGGAGAACGTTAAGAGTCAAGAAGTAGGTTCTACTGTAGTTTTGACAAATGGATTTTTTTGAAGAATAAAAGCCTGCTACGGTAAATGCTTCTGATCAAACCTTTGGATGGACAAAGCATCTTCCTACACATTGGGAAGTATGGTGGTGAAAAGATAAGGTTGACGACTATATTAGGGAAATAAAGAGGCTCTGGAAGGAATGGAAATCATTCTCTTTTTGAAAACCCAAGGATGGTTTTTTACAGAATCTTAGATTCAGAGGTTTTAAATTTTATAGATTTTAATGGCACTAACAAACCTTGCAATGTCTAAAGGTTGATTGGATGGTCTTTATTACTGTGAAGGGAAGTGAATGAATGTGGCTGATGATGATCTCATCTGTGAAGTGTGTAGTATAGTTGATGCATGTTTCGATGCAGTCCAGGATTGATAAAATTCCCTAAGAATTAAAAATATCTAGCATTAGTATTACTCAACTAGTCATCAAGTAAAATCATAAGTGTCAAGAGTACCAAGGCATGTATCAACATGTATGTAAAAACTACAACTGGCAATGATAAATATACATGTATAAAATACAGTAACCTGGAGCTGTATTTGGACACTTGATACAGCATCACTTTGACTCTGAAGCAGCGACTTGACTAGATCAGCCACTGTATCTAGTGTCTGGAGTACCACATTGTGCACCTACATGTAAAGATTACAGAAACAAGTAATCTAAATATAGGTGAATCTTTGCTGACATTATTATTTACAGTACATATTGCTTCATTAGCATATAACTTAAGGTAATGAATGAACAAAGATACATGTATATACTGTAAGACTTGAGTACAAAAATCGAAAAACTTGTCAAGCTAACAAAGATATGAAAATTTTGACTCTATTCAAGCAGTTTCTGAAAAGATATTGCTGTTCCAAAATACTCAAAACAGCTGGGGGCAAAATCGTTAATGACGAGCCATATGTATATTCTCTCTCTGTAAAATCTCTATTAGATTACAGCTTATCGCTCTCATAATTCTTTTTGGAAGAAGTTTATTTTACAAGACACTCTCAATATATGTAGTGATTCAGTTTTTGTAACATTATTAGAAACTACAGCACACATATGCTAATGAAAGGAAAATTCACAAAATGCTACCATCTAAAACTCAAAAAAAAAGTCTTGAAAAAAATTCTTGTTTTGTTGCTTTGTGAAAAGGTAGCAGTTTTTTTTGCTGTCAAGTTTTTAAAAAATTTTTGTAAGTTCTTAAAGATGAAACTAAATTCAAACTAAGTGTGAATAATAATTTTCTTTCTGTTAATAATACTCTATTATTTAAAAAAACTTCTCAGCAAACATACAGGAAGCATAAGAGCGAATGCCCATAACTATTTAGAATCCAGTGTCAGTTTGAAAATTTTTCCTCGCAATTTTATTTTGTCCAAAATACCCATATAGATAGGTAATCTAATTTAATGTTTACAGCAACAATGAACCAGGTTGTCACTGTAAGATTTGAAGTTGGTGGAGATCTTCTGAAAGTAGACGGCACGTTTTATTAATTATTTTAATCGTTCTTTTTCTTAATACATTTTTGTAATAACAGTTTTTTTCCACTTTTTCTGCCACTTTCCAGAAGGAGAAAATGTTCACTTATTGACAACCCTGTATGAATGGTGATTTTTTGTCCAAAGTCCACAACTTCAACTTTGCTAGTTTTCATGCAAATGTAAAGATCACAGAATAAAATTGCGTGAAACTTTTAATGATAATTTTTTTTTTTATCTTTTAAAAACAGATTACTATAGGGGTCTTTTGGACAAAATATAAAGAAAATGAAATTTAAATGTTCAATTTACAAACCTTTGGGAGCAGTTTTGCAAAAAGTGTTCTCTCTATTTCACATAACTGTATGCCAGGCAATACTGTTTTGGTTATAATAGTAAAGTGCTCTGAGGAAAAAACAACATTAAAATAGATGAGTCAGTGATGAAACATACACTTATAGCCTGTCTATTGCTTTTAAAAACATAAGTAGTGTTCAACAAGTTTGTTAACCATAAAAAAAGGTAATAAGATATTTAAAAACCAATAGACAAGTTCAGAAAACAATGAAACAAGGAGTAAGTTTCTATCCTTTCTTAAAACACTTAAAGTATGTTCAGCATGAATTAGATGCTTAAAAACTATAGATGCAGTAAAAGTGCACATCAAGTATAAATAGCACAAAAAATGCTAGTATATCTAACTTGAAGCCACAATAATGGGCATTACAGTATGACCACATTGGTAACAGGATTTACCCCTTAAAACTACAGTATCATACAAAATAGTGAGCCGGATTGCTAGCAGCCATGGACAGCTGTTTAGGCCTTTATGCCTTATTTTGGGCCTTATCAACATGGCATAGCTAGCAAACACACACAGGTTCCCAACGTTCTTTTTAAATGTAGTTTGAAATCATATGAAACTTAAGTTTTATAGTGAATGAAGAATATGAGGGGCTTTCTCTGATTTCACTGCTTAAAGAATATTGGTGAAATAAAGAGCACAAACAAATCTTGTATGCCACCTGATGACTACCACTAACTATCAAGGGTTTTGCCTTGAAAAAAAAGTTTGGTATGGTCTTTGGTGCCCTATGACAATTGCCTTGGTGCCCTATTTTTGGCAAAAATAATTGAGTTCAAAATGTCTGGCCTCTAAAGTAGAAAGTCCAAGGCCTGACTGTATGCATAAATAAATATGCACCAGTATGCAGTACGGAAATTATGCTGAAACTTGCATTTAAATTTGCACAAATCAGACTCAACAACTGATCAATACTTACCTACTTTTTCTGTTATGCTGTTTGCACTGTCAAATAAATCCTGAATTTAGTACAATTAAGGTAATATTTTATCAAATTTCTAGTACCATAAAAACGTAAAAAAGACATGTCAGACGTTAAAACTGACAGAAGAAAATTTTGGCATAAATAAGAATGATTTTCCGAGGGACTTTTGAATTGGTGTGCTGGGCGAGGTACAGTATCTATCGGTTTTTACAAACATGCTAAGAGTAACATGATTTTCAGTTTGGGAATCTTAAGATAGAACTACCGTCATTACGATTTTTGTAAACTAACAGACTTAGGTCTATTTAGTTCAATGTGCACAAAAATAAAATGACAGATGGATACAAGATGATTGGAGAGTTCCCCTTCAGTTGATGTTTGGGAGCTTGAAGCGGCCATCTCGCGATTTTCATTGTCTGAATTCCACTCAAAGATCGCTCATTCCTTCTACGCAGACCAATAAATTTTTAGGTTTACATTGTTTTCCCAAAGTTTTCATTCAAAAACGTAAGTATCCAACATCTTTATCCACCATATTGTTGCAGAAATCAAAAAAATCCGCGCCAGTAATCCGGGAGCTTCGTTGTTTTGGTCTCGCAGAGGTCTGGACTGAGTTGCTCAAAGGCCGTGATAAACCTGGTCATGAGAAATCCAAAGGAATTTGTCGAGCACTGTCTGTTTGGCGGGAGTTCGAGTTTAGATTTGCAGGTAATCCACGTGAGATTTGCAAATTAAAAATATCAGTGCAGTATTTCAACTTCTTGACTATGCTGAGCAGCATGATGTTTCAGCGTTGCGAATTTCCAACATCTGTTACAGAGCAGTAAGTATTTTGCACTTGTTGTACTTGCTTCCGACAATTCCGAATGTACATTTCATCAAACTGCTTCATTTCAGGTTGACACAACTTGAAGATGAACTTAATGATGGAGATATCACAGAAAAGGTAAGATGTTTAATGTGTTGTAGAAAATTTTAGTGTTTTCGTGCTCACTGATACTATATATAAGTACGATACACGAAATGGAAGAAGCTAGCGACACTAAGGCCTGCAAATAAATTGCACGAACGATCGTTTCATGCGTGCATCGGTTAAGCCAATTGCGTTTTGCGTAACCTATTTTTTGTTCATGTGTGCCTTTAGAATGCTTTCTGAATTTCTCGGGTTGAGATGTAGATGTATCGATTTTAGGAAAAAAAGGTGATTTTAAATAGATCGCGCTACTCTACAAATCGTGCTATTTCAAAGCCTTTGATTTGAAAAATGATCTATAGCTGCAGAATGCTCAGTGTATTAATGCAGATTTCTTTTGTGTGGGCTATTAATATCAGATTACCTTTCAAACAGTAATTGAATGATGCAAATAATGTTATGAAGATGGCAGTTCACGCTAGCTAATAGTAACACACATTATATTCTTGTTCCTACTGTCAGGAAAAAAAATGAGAAATGGGTTGAAAAATGAAATCGGTTATGCAAAATATGGTAAAATTTCCGTATTGGGGCGTGATTAATTATGCAGACAGTTTACACATAAAAATCTCACCTATTTTTATATAGCTAATCCTAACCTAACCCAACAGGACCCAGTATGCCCCAGTACGGAAATTATGCCGTTTCATAGTTAAAGGCCAGTTTCAAGTACTAAATTTTCTTCATGTGCCAAATTCAAGCAAATACTGTAAGATGATATAAGTAGAAACAATAGATTGGAATAAATTGCAATGAATTTGGCACATGTGAGATTTAGAATTTGAAACAGGCCGTAGTAAGTTTCCTTTACAATAAAATTATAATTTAGATAGAACAATAGAGCTGCATGTAAACCAATGAGGCCAGTGATTATAAACCACTGAGCACTTTCACTGTGGATATTCATCATTGCCAGTGAAATCCTGCAAATCGACCTTTGATATGGTATAGATGGCAACCTCTGGGTGTATGCATTGTATGTATTGAAATGCATCACTGGCAAAATACGAAGATGTCGATTGGTCAAGAACAGTAGGTTGCTTTCCACTCTTCGTAGCAATTAAAGAAATTTCACCTCTACATCCTTCACTGATAATTTACGTAGCCATTATTTTTCCTGCCCTCTTCAAGTTTTCATAATCAACTGAATATGATGAAAAAAATGTTTATTTTATTTTTAATTTGGGCTAGTTTGATAAAGTAAAACCATATAGTTTTATCTTGCCAAATAGGAACTTTTCTTCGGTCATGCTTAAAATACATAAAATAACAATTGCTATATAAGAAGTTCATGTGGATGCCCATTATTTCATGATAAAATGTAAAAGCCAGCATCTTATGATTGGGTTTTTTTTTTGCTAACAGGGAGTTTGTAGAGTAGTGGCTGGAGAAGCTGGAGGCAGAAGTGAGCAATGATGGTTCAGTTGATTTTTAGGGGGTCCTTGGGACATTCCCATCATCATTCATCATCATCATCAGCATATACGGTTTTACGTCCATTTTACATGCTGGCATACGTTGGACGGGTGAATTTCGTAATTTTCTCTCCCGGGAAAATTACGAAATGCATGATTTCTTTAGCCCATTGATATGTACTCTTATAATAAATTATTATAAGGGTGGGCGAGCATGGCTGGTGCAGTTGGTGTAAGATCTCTGCCTTCCGACAAGAAAGTCCCTGGTTTGATCCTGGCCCTGTAGAAATTTGAATCCTTGTGTGACCTTCTTTTCCACCTAAGCTATCTCAGCTTTCCATCCTTCTAGGATAGGTAAATGAGTACCAGACTGTCTGCTGGGAGCTAACCTGTGATGTCCTATCCATGGGTAGTTAAAATACTCATCCACTTAATACTACAGAAACTGGAGATACTGTAAAGCACGGGCCACTAGACTCGTAAAGGATTTAGCTTAGTACTGTATATAGTATTAAAGTGTCATAGGGAAGCTAGCAATGGAATTGAAAGCATCAGGTTTTGGGCAGTAAGACAATTTGCAGTGATTTTAAATCTTTTATTGATTTTTTATTAAACAAAAAAGTGAAGGGGGGGGGAGGGGCTGAAGCAACCGACCCCAGCCCTTTCCCCCTCTGCATGCTATGGTGACGGAAGCTCTACTTTGAATTTAAAAATTATAACATTTTTGTTAATCAAGGACTTGTAATTTAAAAAAGCTTCAGTAAGTGTGTTGCCGAATACTGTAGGTAAAACATGCAATTTAGTTTGAAAACAGCTCCAAGTGAAGGTGTTTAAACCATAGCCAATTCCCTGACAAAGGACTAATGCTTGAAAAAGCAACTTGTCCTTTGTACTCCAGCATCTTCATAGTATAAACTAAATCATGAGTTCTGTGGATGTATTTTAAAGATCTCACATAATCAGAGAAGCTCCAAAAAACAAACAAAAATCTTTTGGAAACCGTTTATTTTTGAAGGCTAAAATAGTGTGAACTCTGACTAATAATCAATATTCCAGCCACATCCCACAAGCATAATACTTCTACTTTACTTTGTATTTTCTGTGGGAATCTGAGCCTGTTTGTTAGCTGTG
>ERZ1740055.203-NODE-203-length-13277-cov-7.445545_pt1 | contig 13277 bp, 9 predicted proteins | sample MGYA00581747_ERZ1740055 | MGnify/ENA primary metagenome ERZ1740055 (study PRJEB43018, sample SAMN04849739) | marine metagenome | isolation source: floating plastic debris | place: Pacific Ocean | collected 2008-08-28 | study: EMG produced TPA metagenomics assembly...
AACCCGAAATAACCATAAAAAGCTAATCTAGTCGGGTGCCCATTCTAGTTTAAAAGCCGCCGACGAGAGATTTCCTCGGCGTGACTTCAGCTTGTGCAATTTTGAGAACTTCAAAACATCACTCGCACCAATAAATCACGAAAAGAACTCGCATTCATGTTATTTCCTATATTTATTCTGCCCCTGTGGATAATAATTATTCGCTTCAATGTTACATTTATTATTAAAACTCTACCAGATTAATATTTCTTTTCACCAATACAAAAAAGAATTTAATGCTGTTTTTGTTCAATTTTCAATCTTAGTGGCCAATAATTGTGTCAAAGTCAGCTTTTATTTCCTTCATCATCTCTGGTTTACATAGCACCTCAATTGCTGTGAATGCCATTGCTTTGGCAGCAATGAGTGTTTTCTCATGTGCAGTTTTAGTACCTGCTGCAGCCGTAAATCCATGAGAATGATTAACTGCCTCTGTGTCAATTGAATACATGGGATGAATTGATGGTTTCACATACGACACATTTCCCATGTCTGTTGACCCAGCTATCCACTGCTCTGATCCTGAAGTATACTTCACACCCATTGCCTTGGCATGTGATTGGTAAAGCTTGCCCAGTTTAGCATTTGTTCGAATATCTAAGTAGGTTGCTGATGGATCACCCATTTGAATGTCCACTGTACACCCTGTTTGCAATTAAACATGGCAGAATTTATCTCAGTAGTTCTCAAAAATAAAAATTGACTTCTTAACTACAAGTGCTTAGAGGTATTTGAAAAGGGTTTTTTGTATCATTCCTATAGCCAAAACATTTTGGAGTTAAAAACTATCTAATTAACATTTTACGTAAAATGGGATTTTAAGACATTGCTTATTGGAGACAAAAGAGCACTTTCACTGAAAATTAAAGCTCTAAACAGGGGGTTTATTATAGAGAGGAGCTTATTGGAGGGGGGGGGCTTTGTTGTAACTTTATGCTCTAAATGGAGATTTTTTTATAAAGAAAGGGGCTTAAGAAGGAGAAAGGATGCTTTCAGTTTTCAGTGTATAAAAGTGCATACTTGGGAGAGTGATGGAGCTGGAAGTGGAAGGTAGAAGCCAGTAGGCAGGCCAAAGAAGACCTGGAGTAAGGTAGTGGAAAAAGACATGAAGAAGTTAAACATCACAGAAGATATGGAAGAGAATAGAAAACAGTGGAGGCAACTCAAGAAGAAGAAGATGAAGATGAAGAGGATGAAGAAGAAGAGGATGAAGATGATGATGATGAAGATGATGATATTAAAGATGATGATGAAGATGATGATGAAGATGATGATGAAGATGATGAAGATGATGATGAAGATGATGATGAAGAGGATGATGAAGAGGATGATGAAGAGTAAGATGATGAAGAAAATTACGAATGTGAAGATAAAAAAAAGAAAAAAGATGAAGATTATGAAGATGATGAAGATGATGATGACTGATGATAATGATTGATGATAATAATGATGATGAAAATGATGATGCTGTTGATAATGATGAAGATGACTGATGATGAAGATGATTAATTATGAAGATGATTGATGATGAAGATGATGATGATGAAAAGTGCAATTTAAAAAGTGAACAGGTTTGGTACAGCTATATAATACCTGTTGCCTTAGCTGCTGCTTGGCAGCAAGCAACTACTTTTGACTTAAGGGACTCCATTTCCTCTTTTGTTGGAGCCCTCACAGCAATCTCTATTACTGCCTTTTCTGGGATGATGTTCGGTTTGACACCCCCCTCTGTGATAATGGTGTGGACACGCCAGGTTGGTTTCATCTGTTGCCGCAGCATACTAATGCTGTTGTATGCCGACACTGCGGCATCTAGGGCATTGATACCTTCCCATGGGAATGCAGCAGCATGAGCTGAATGACCTTTGAACGTTGCTATAAAGCTTGTGAAAGCCAAACTGAATGGAAACACATTATCATGAACACTTGGTGCCGGGTGAACCATCATACAGAAGTCCAAGTCACTGTAGCAACCACTATCAATCATTTTAACCTTTCCTCCACCTCCTTCTTCTGCTGGTGTTCCGAGAATCACAACTCTACCAAGCGTTGCTCCATCATTTGAATCTAATACAGCTTTAATTGCTATAAATTACAAAGATGAATTTTAGATATAACAACAAAAAGACTTTCTGTTTATCCAGTAATGGATAAATAAAAAAAAAATTAAAAAAAATTAAAAATAGTTTATTAACATCCAAGACAATTTTACACTGATACAAAATTTAAAGCATTACTGACAGCTTTTAGTGAGACTGCATTTTTTTGCTCTGGTGTTACGGGCAGATATCTAACACATGAGTATCAAATCCTGAAGACCCAATATTTTCGAAAGGCTTTTTATCCCAATAGAATTGTTTTTAAAATAATTTTGAAGTTTACATTAAATAATTGGTTCTGGTATTTTGGCATAAAACAATAGAATATTAAAAACTTTATTTACATCAATTGCAAGTGGTAGCCCATCACTCTTCCTAGCCAGAGGCTATTGCTTAAAATTGCCAAACAGCTCGGATCTTGGAATCAAAGTTGAATTTGCAAAGTGAGGAAAACTGGAGTACCTAGAAAAAAAACTCTCAGAATCAGAGCATGTGCAGAGCCCAGAACTCATTCCAAATTGTAGAGGTGGGAGGTGTGACTGATCACCACTATGCCAACCTAACTCCCCCGACCTTATTCAATCAATCAATCAATCAATCCAATCTTGATCTGGGTTTATCCTCGTAAACGGGGGTAGCCAGATTTACCCCACTCTAACAGCAATCTCTCCTACTCCCACTCTCCATCTCCCTTGATCCAAGGCATCCTCCTTCTTCAAACCAACACTCTTGCTCTCCTTCTCCAGTTGCATTTTTCATGTCTTCTTTGGACGTCCTTGCTTCTTCTTGCCTTTCACTTCAAACTCCAATACTGTTTCCTTCAGTCCCAACATCTCTATTTGGTCCTCTGTCCTCTTTTTCTCCATCAGTTTTGCACCAAACATTGCTCTCACTATTGCTCTCTCAGTCCTTCTCAAAATTGCCATTTCATTTTCCCTAAAACACTATGTCTCACTCCCATATAACATCATTGATCTTACACAACTCCGATAAACCATTCCTTTCATCTTAAGTGAGAACCTTTTTGAGTTCAGCAAAATCATTATACTTATTTTAGCTCAGAACTCTTTTTAAATGCAGTTATAACAATCTAGACAAAATATCTCACCTTAGTTTTATTTGTCAGCATTTCTAAAACATTTTATGCACCAGTCAATGTAAACCCTCACCCCCTCCCCAAACCCCTGGGGATAAGATTTTTTTTGGATTTCTTAACTCAACTAATAATTAATACCCTGCCATGTGGGGATGTTTCATCTATATTGAAGTGAAGGGCAAGAGGAAGCGAGGATGACCAAAGAAGACGTGGAAGACACGAGTGGAGAAGGAGAGTAAGAGTGTTGGTTTGGAGAAGGAGGATGCCTTGAATCAAGCAAGATGGAAAATGGGAGTTGGAGAGATTGCTGTTAGAGCGGGGTAAATTCGGCCACCCTGGTTTACAAGGATAAACCTGGATCAAAATTGGATTGAAAGATTGATTAAATGCAGCATCAGCAAAGACTTCTAGCCATGCTGTAAAATAAATTTAATTGCTTTGCTTTATGCTACCACCTACATTACTAGAACTGACTCATCTCTTCGTTAGCCTTGATCTCCTGCCCTTTCTGCTCACTGATGTCAGCACAGAGCCTCAAAGGCTCTTTGTCAAAATTTCTAACCCCGGTAAAATTTCGTCCAGGTGCATACTATTGTTTAATCATGCAAACTACCCCTTACCCAGACCCTAACTTCTATAGTAACATACATAATGAAACTGCATGCATAAATAAGTATGCTCCAGTACAGAAATTATGCCCTAACCCCTGCCAAACTCTCACAATAATTAAACATGTCTAAAAATGTCTGGCTCACTGGGACACAAATTATTCTGTGCCTTATCCCTGTTAAATCCCCGTCATGTGCCTGGGGTTGAGGGGATGAGTGTTTACATTAACTGGTGCATTAGTGTGTACATTTCCGCTACTGCACACAGAAATTAATCTGCATCCAATCACACAGAAATGCCAAACGGTGATTCAAGTTGAAGTTTTCTGAATGATTAAACAAATGTAACTCAAAATTTTTTCCCATGCAAATCAAAAATCGAACTAAGTGAACTTTCAATTGGCCTGCACCCTATCACTGCACCATTAAACGGGATAATTTCCGTATTGGGGCGTACTGGGTCCTGCTGGGTTAGGGTTAGCCTTAGCTATATAGAAAATAGGTGAGATTTTTATGCATAAACTGTCTACATAATTAAAAACGCTCCAATACGGAAATTTTACTCTTTAAAACAACTTTCAAAATAATTTTATAAAAGTTTAACCATATCGCATTAAGAATTGATTTAGACTAAACTCTCCGACTCTGGTAGAAGCTTAAAGAGCCATAGGATACAATACACCCTCACGAAATTTAGTGATTCTTATAAAAGCATAACGAAAGACAAAAACATGCGAGAAAATATGCTTTTTGCTCTTGAATTTGATTGCTAATATTGACAATAAATGAATAATTGGGTTGTTACGTGCACTGACAGGTACAGACTGGTCACAAGTCGAGCTGTTATAAAACATAAAATAACTATAATTATAAAATTGATCGATTCTCACCCATTCCAGCTGCAACTCCAGCCTCTGCAATCAGATTATGTCCACAAGCATGACCTACATTTGGAAGGGCGTCATATTCACACATCACTCCAACGGTTAGCCCTGCATTACCGTTTCCACTAACTGCACGGAATGCAGTGTCTAGAGTATGTTTGCGACTCACTTCGAACCCTTTCTTCTCCAAATACCCAGTCAAAACATCATGCGCGTGTTTTTCTTTATAGCAAAGTTCTGGATTCTTCCATATTTCTTGATTTAAGTCAAAGAGCTCTTTCGAAAAGCTATTAATAGCTTGTTCAGCTTTTTCCTTTAAACTAGCAAAATCAGACGCCATGTTCACCTAGACGTGATCAATTTGTATGCAGTAGGGGAGAGGGTGCGTATAGTTTATTCAATCGACCCATAACAAAAAATGGCGGCCGCGAGTCACTTGCGTAAAGTAGCGGCTGCTGCGATTGATAAAATTTCAAACGAACTTTTTGAACTCAATCAAAAGATTTGGAAAACTCCTGAGTTGGGCTACAATGAAAAACATGCTCACAAAGTTCTGACAGATTTTGTAGAAGAGAAAGGTTTTAATGTCAATCGACATTACACCCTAGACACTGCATTTCGTGCAACTAGTGGAAATAACAAATCGGGACGTACAGCTGGAGTGATGTGTGAATATGACGCCCTGCCAGCGGTTGGTCATGCTTGTGGGCATAATTTGATCGCTGAAGCTGGGGTTGCAGCAGGGATTGGTAAGAAATACTGTCTGATTCTTTTCAAACGACAAGATCTTTTCGATAGTTTATTTAAAACCACGGTACACGTGGTCGTAATTGATATCACATGCAATCACAAAGTCTTTTTTAATTAACTAATTTATTTATTTCTTTGCTAAAAAGTTATATCTATATACAAATCCTCAGAAATACTCATCACGGCTATTCAAAACATGTGAAATTATAACAAATCAAAACGGAAGTTGAATAAAAAACATTTTAAAGGTTAAAAAAAATTGAAACACATAAATAAGGTTATAAAAACATTTCAAAACACATAAATAAGGTTATAAATTAAAACAGTTCAAAACACATAAATAAGGTTATAAAAACATTTCAAAACACATAAATAAGGTTGTTAAAACATTTCGAAACACATTAGCGGCAACGGAAAACAAAGTTGTCGGCAATAATAAATCATAAACATCGCTCCAACAAGAGCAGTTTTTCCTTTCGAATGCGAAAATACAAATTTGTTATAATTTCACATGTTTTGAATAGCCGTGATGAGTTTGTACACGTAATGCAGTATCCGACCCCTCCCCCCAAAAAAGTAACCTTGGGGGTCTGCTTCTTCACTATATCCCAAAGATAAAACTTTCAGACAGAAATAACTAAGTACTGTACTGAAAGTATGTTAAACTTTCCCTAATTCTTCTGAGTTCTGTCTTTATCGGGAAGACTGAAACATTTTATGATGTCCTTGTTGCTGATTTATTTACCCATTCGAGTTCGGCTTACAGTTTTGAGGGCTCAATATGCCTCGATATATCTAAAGCAGCAGATGAATTAAATTTTTAAAATGGTTGTTTACATATGGATTGAAATGTTGTCACCTTACTGATGTTAGCGTTTTATCAAAGTTGTCATTCAAAGAAAATCCTATTAATTTATCCAAAAGATGTTTACGTTTTTGAAGTAGAGCAACAGCAGCCACAAAAATGTGATTTCACAGCGATTTTTAGTACTTTTTTTTAGGAAGGGGGCACTTATTTGATTTTTGGGCTCTTTAGGGGGGCACCTAATTGAGAGGGGTGCTTAATTTGAGGGAGGGTACTAGCTTGAAAAAATACGGTAGATATAGCACAAATGTGCTAGTACTGTAGTTAACTCACTAAAATGGGCACCATAGCCATGTTGTTAGTGTAGCAATGGCCAAAACAGCTGTATATGGCTGCTAGCATTCAGTCTCACTGTTTTTAATGGTAGCTTTAGGGGTAAAGGCCACTGTTAGTGTTGTTAAAGTACCCATTGTAATGGCTTCAAGTTAGCTACTAGCACATTTGTGCTATCTGTACTTTACTGAAAAAGTTGCAATTACACAAACGAATGACCTCAAAATCCAGAGGTTAGTCACTTAATTGAAATTTTTAGCAGCATGACGTTTAGTGCCCATATTAGTGGCTTTGAGTTAGTTATGAGTGCTCACACTTGTGCTATTATTTATACCTGATTTTTATCATTCCAACCTCATCCCAAAAGCTTTACTCTTTCATTTTTACTTATCTTGCAATTTAATACAATATACTTTATGTTGAGATTAATACTGCTTAGGAATTTTCTAATGCATGGCCCTCATTACACTAATCACAATACAAATTTACAAAACAATCACATAGAACAATTCTTCTGTGGAATCCTGAGCTTGTTTGTTAGCTGTCATGATGAAGAGGCCTAAACAGCTGGCCATGGCTGCTAACATCCAGGTTCACTTTTACTTCTTTAGCTCCGGCATTCTTATGACCCTAGAATTCCTACTTTCTTTTCAGTCTCCTAAAATGCCCAATTTTCCCCCCATTTTGGGCTACAATTAAGACCATCACTGAATCTACATATTAATCAGATTCGATTTGTGCAAATGTGTTTATGTGAAGTATGGAAATTAGTGACTTGGAACTATTGGATTTTGCATTGATTAGCCATTAACCTTGACAATGGCTTCAGTATAAATGCCAAAATAATGGACATTAATAAATTTTGGACTATTTTCCATTAAATGTACCTAGTTTTTGTCTTTTAATCAGTCTGTGGTTGGCCAATCAGGGTCCGACAAATATTTCTGACAAAACTTGTCCGATCCCTGGGCAAGTGGTATTCAAAAATCACTTGCCCAGCAGAATGAGCTGCTTGTCCCATATCAGTTCACAATTAATGGCTAAATATTAGCGGCTGAACCTTTGCAAAATCGAGTTCTGGAAAAAAATTAAAAGAACCATTACAAATCAAGATATTTCAAATACAAAGAGTTGATATAAATAACGTTCGTAAAATAAAGTTAAGCCATAGAACTTGAAATTTCTTTTTATTTATTATTCTTGTATGAGTTTCACCTACAGTAACAGAGGATTGCTTCCAGGTCAAATACAAGATTAGATTGTAGGTAACAGCAACATCGCAACTGTCTTTATTTGCAACAAAATGTTGACATCGTGGCTCAGCTAAAATATTGTATTCATCGCGTTGGTCAGAAAACGCAACAACTCAGGTTCTTAGCTTGTAGATTTTGTTCGTTTTCTATTACAAGGGAGACGAACTGTCTAAACTGTTTTCAGCAAAAATAATTAATTTTAATACATTCAAATGGTTTTTCTAAACACGGTACTCATTTTTTTTATAACGACCTCAACCTTTTGAGGAACGACTAAAAAACAATTGTCAGTTGCACTATCTATACAACAAGAAATTTTCTTTAAAATTTAACTCTGGTATTTGCTGCGCAACAGCTCGGCAGGCTTCTTTTGGAAATAAAACACTTGCCCAGCATATTTTTCAACTTTTCCTGGGCGTCCGGGCCTAGTATTTCTTGGACCTTTCCAATGATATGAGGGGCATGGCATTTGCATAGCTTACATCTGAAGACACTAGCTCTAGATTCCATCAGTTTTCACTGTAGCTATGTCTGTGCCTAGCAATTTGAAAGGATTTAGCTTCAGATGTAGACCTTGCAATGCTGCACATCTCTGGACAGTTGATTTGGCCAAATTAGCAATACCTAGAAAATTCTACAAATTAAAGTTAAGCTTTTATTATCATTCCTATGGTGTCACCAACTCTGAATAGCTGTCTTAAGCCCAATTGATGGTGCAAAGTGATGCTTGTTCACATTTTTGCAATTTGTGCAATTGCAATCATCTGCACAATGGAGCTACCATCTTCCTTTCTCAACAGTTTTTTTGTACCAAATGTTAGTTTTGGGCAAGTCCATTGCGTACAGGTAAAAGTTAATAGCTTCTGGTTGGTGACTGTCAATAGCTCAGATAAGTAGTACACACACAAGATGGTGGTTTAATAACAAGTGTCTCCACTGATGTCTATGTGATATATCTTGGGTGATGTTCAACTTCCTTGTGTCTTCTTCCACTTCCTTACTCCAGGTCTTCTTTGGCATCCCTACTTAATCTGTGTTCAAGGCTCTCCTTCCTACATCTTCTTCTGACCTCCTTATTGGTAATCCTGTCCTGCCATCTTACTCTTGACATGTATTTTAACATTCTATGATCACAACTAGATAGCAGTCTTTCCAGTCTTTCCATTAGTGCCCAAGTAGCATACAGAAATTGAGCCCTCGCACATGCATAGTAAACCTTTGCTCTTTCCTCTAGTTGAATGCTATGATTTACTAGCAAGCTCACCAATTCCCTCCCATTTCTCCAGGCACATGATATCCTATCCCTTACTATATTAATCACACTTACTTATTAATCACAACACCAAAATAACAAAAGCTGCCCATTATTTTCAGACTGTCTTCTCCCACCTCTAATCTTTATGGCACTGCCACAACTTCCCCCTGGATACCACTCTGTTTCGAAAAGTTATATTACTTTGACTGGAGTGGTAGGCCAGATCTAGCAAAAACTGATAGAGTGTAAGGCATGTGCTGTGACATCAACAGAAGTTGACTTCACTTGCCATGGTCTGATGACTTTGGGCCACTTTGAATGTGCATCGGCCATGGCTAGATAATGGTGATTGTTGTAGGTTAAGCAAAGGCTACATATGTGAACATGTTACCATGGTTGGCCAGCCAGGTCCAGGGGTAGAGTGGTGACTTGGGTAGATTGTTTTTGACTTAACAGTAATCTGGGTATGCGCTTGCTAAGGCTGCAATAGAATCATCTCACTTTGGCTACCAAAAATGGCTGCAGGCAACGCTTTTCATTTGGGACACTCCTGGGTGTGCACTGTGCAAATCTTCCAGAACTTGAGACATCTGAGGTTGGAAGATAAAGTCATGCGGAGCCCCTTCATTTAGGCATGCTTTTTCTGTAAATAGTTCGTGCCTGCGGTTGAAGTAAGGCCTCAGCTCTGGGTTTTCACATGATGTAATGGTCCAATCATCCTGAGTATGCTGAAAGAATATGGCAAGTGTTTGGCTATGAGCTAACTCGGTTGCAATGCATTGTGCAGACACTAGATGTTTGTACAGCTGCTGTCCTACTATGGAGTATGTGCTTTCTTCAATACTGGCATCCTGTTGGTAGCTCAAAGGGAGTCTAGAGAGGTCATCTCAATAGCGATGTCACTAGAAGACCAATGCAGTATGTTGTACTAATATGAAGACAGCTACTGGGATAAATGTTGGAATCATACAGCTGCCAGGACTGGGGTTTCTGCATCTGGAGCAAATATCTTAAGAGGTTTATGATTAGTACATAGAGTGGCCATACAAATACATATAAAACTTGGTGACACCGAAGACTATAGCAAGCACTTTTTAATCTTACAAAAGTTGTGCACAGCCTGACTGAGGGACCTTGAAGCTTTTGTTATAGGTTTCTCAGTGCCATCATTTTATCGATGAGAGATGACAGCTTCTGTACATACCTTATGGATTGGCATCGCATTCTAAAATAAGGGGCAACTCAGGGTTGTAGTGAACTAATACCATATGAGACATTAAGAAGTTCTTTATGTGCTGAAATACTTCTTCACATTCTTTAGACCATATGAATGTATTTCTCTTCTGCAAGAGTTTGTTCAAGGAATGTACCATGTTGCTCCGGTTTTATATTCATTTGCCATGATAATTAACTATACCCAGGAATGCGCTTAATTGAATTATATTCTCAGGTCGAAAATCTTGTTTAAGTGCCTCCACTTTTTCGGATGTGGGCGATATTACCTCTGCTAATATAATGGACTCAAGTAGACAGCAGTCTGAATCTGTAATCCTTGGAATGTTGGAGTAATCTCTCAATATTCTTCAAGTGTTCTGTATCATTTGACCCTGTCATTAAAATATCATCGTGTAGAGCAGCAACATTGACAAGACCTTGGATCATCATACTGTATCTATGATTTTCTGGAATATGGTAGGAGAAGTTGCTATCCTAAAGGGGAGTCTTTTACAGCGATACATGCCCCAATGAGTGTTGATGGTTACATAAGGGAGGCTTTTGTCATTGATTAAGAGCTGCTTTTAAGCATTCTTTAAATCTAACTTGGAAAGTAGTTTTCCACCACTTAATTTGTGAAAGACTATTTCAAGCAGTGGAATTGGGATGTGGGGGACATGAAGCTGGGGTTTACAGTGATAGCGGAGTCACCACATGAGCGAAAGGAGTGGTCAGTTTTTTGTATATTAACCATTGATGTTGCCCAGTCACTGAACTCCCCCTTCTCCACTATGCCCTTCCATTTATGGCGATCATACTCTTCCTCAACTGCGTCAAGCAGGGAATAGGGAACTGAGTGGGCCTTACAAAATTTAGGAGTGGCACCCTTCTTTAGCTCCAGCTTTGCTTTGGCGCCCTTGATGGTACCTTAGCTGGGCTTGAAGATCTCATCAGCTCGGTCATCAATAACTGCTTGAAGCTTAATTTGTGTGTCAAATGAGAGTTCAAATAATTTCGTGAGGTTGAAAATATTTCTCCAGTCTAGTTTGATAGCAGTGAGCCAGTCCCTACCCAACAGAGATGGGCCATTCCCTCCCACCACGACTAAAGGGAGATTGGCATGCTGATTACAGTATTAGACACCAATTGTTATCTGCCCCAGGACCTTTGTTGATTCAGTTGTGTATGTATGCAACCTGGTCAAACATGGTTTTAAGGGCATCGTGCTTTTAATGCTTGTGTTATGTCTCCTCAGATATATCTGAACAGACATAACTAGAATATTGTTGAAAAAAAAATAGCATTTTTTAAAAATATGAGAGATGCCAGCTCCTGTGTCGAGCTCCTTGAATAAGCTAATGTTCACCATTCAATATTTACTTTAATACTATGTTTATTCACCTTGTATAGCGAGATGGTGAATGAGTCAGGTTGAATTACTGCTTCATGCTTGTCGTGGAGAGTTTCTTCTGCTCTGATTTGTTTGATTGGTTTATGAGGGCCAATGTGACCCTTCTTGTTACATGAATGGCAAACAGAATTTTGGTACTTACAGTTTTGCCATAGCTTTATCCTCGTCACCAAAACATGTATGTCAAGAACTCAAACAGATAATACAGTGCACATACACAACATTGCAGTTCAATCACAAGTATTGAGAAAACCGCACATCTAATGCATGCAGGCTCATATAGTTTATTACAGTGTAATTGTTCTTTTTTCTGCACAACCAGGGTGAAGTATCTTGCTGCTATTATATCGCCTTTTTGCTGGTGTTTCAATTTCACGACTTATAATTGTTGTTAAAACCATTCTCCAAAAGTCCCCAAGTTTACAACAGCTCATCAACACTATCTCACATTTCCGTTCAAGAAATGAGTACTAAACAATTGCAAATAATGAATTTTATAAAAATGCAGCTATGACATACAGGAACTGAAGTGTACAGTTTGTAGTTACTGGGGAAATGAAAAAGTGATGAATAAACATTTCAACTTAGAGTTGTTTAAATCGATCACATATTTTATGTACTCATTGATGCACTTCTTCAAATGCTGCTTTTTAAAAAAGGTATTGCTGTTGATCTAGGTGGGAGGGGTAAGTGTTAAATTAACATATGTACTCTCTGCAGACCTAACCAGAAGTGCCCTTCTCCCTAAAAAAATCAGTGTTAATAGTAACCCATCAAACAAAAAAGCAAGCCAAATATGCTACCAGTTTGTTCGTGTTTATTATTAGGCATTAAAGCTGCCCTTAATGCTTCAAATGAAAATCTTGGTCAAGTTGTTCTCCTTGGAACCCCAGCCGAAGAGGGCGGTGGAGGAAAAGTCAAAATGATTAACAGTGGTTGTTTTGATGAACTTGATTTTTGTATGATGGCTCATCCAGCACCATTTGATGATGCTTTTCCAATGGCACTGGCACGTAATCTTGTCACAGTCACGTACACTGGCCAATCAGCTCATGCTGCGGCATTCCCATGGGAAGGTATCAATGCTCTGGATGCAGCAGTTTCGGCATACAACAATGTTAGTATGCTGCGGCAACAAATGAAGCCAACATGGCGGGTTCATGGTATTTTTACAGAGGCTGGTGTGAAGCCAAACATTATTCCCGAAAGGGCACAGCTGCAATTTTATGTTCGAGCTCCAACTAAAGGTGATCTGGATACACTGACAAACAAAATTCATGCCTGCTTTGATGCTGCAGCACAGGCAACAGGTAAACAAAGTCAAAGTTCAGATTCATATAGTTCTCATCAGGGTTGCCACGGTGGTTGAAAATCCTGGAAAGTTCTTGAATTTGGGTCGTGGTCCTTGAAAATCTTAGAATGGGCAAAAACTTTCTTTCTTTGTTTCCAAAAATTATAAAAACAAGCTGTTTGTTGAAATACTTCTGATATGACAGTGCTGTTAAACATAAACTGCGACTTCTCGTGGC
>ERZ1740055.204-NODE-204-length-13270-cov-7.509951_pt1 | contig 13270 bp, 3 predicted proteins | sample MGYA00581747_ERZ1740055 | MGnify/ENA primary metagenome ERZ1740055 (study PRJEB43018, sample SAMN04849739) | marine metagenome | isolation source: floating plastic debris | place: Pacific Ocean | collected 2008-08-28 | study: EMG produced TPA metagenomics assembly...
AGTACAGAACCCAAAAATAGTTTCCCTTAAAATCTGAAATCCTACGGCCTGATGATTCCTTTAGGATTTATCATACCTGTGCCTTATAAGCATTATATTATTTTGTCTTTATTGGGTTATTTCTCTTCAGATTTTATGTTTTGTTATGAAAATGTAGTTCTTCTTTCTATCATGTTTGAGTGAGCCCCACTGAAATCTAGTGAGTGTTACAAAGGCATACTACTTTTCAAGAAAACTGACTCAGCCAGCAAGAAATTAAGCTGTTGCTGCAAAAGATGTCAATTATAATTGACATGCACGATAAAAAAAATTTCAAACCAATTTTGAAATGAGTCTCTAACAACAAACAATGTCATTGTATTGGGTGGAGTTGAAAAGCACCATTTACATGAGATCTTGCAAAATATTAAAAAGAAAATAATGTAAATACTTTCCCAATCGCTGAGAATCTCTTGGAGAAAAAAAAAACTTTATAAAAAATTAAGGAAAAGCCAGTTTATAAATTGAAATACAACAGTGAGTTATTAGATTATCAATTTATTGACAGTTCAAGGTTGTAAAAATGTTTTCAATTTGGGAACATCATTGTAAGTAAAAGCACAGGTTCTATGTCTTTCAAAACTCTGTGAACTCTTGTTGAACTCTTCCCATCACTCAGACGAAGGACTAATGCCCAAAACATTAGTGTAAGTTAATACACTAGTTTTGAGGCCTTCGCCTGGATATAACATGATAAAATAAATAAAAAACCTAAAACACTTTAATACAGTTTACATGCGAAAAAATTTTTAAAAAAATCCATCTATGTTTTGCCTTCTCTGTTGAAGCCGTTCTGATGAAGCCTTCCACCAGAGAAGACGAAATGTTAAATGTATTCTTTTAAAATATTTATATGTGTAAACCATAAAATCTTAAATTAGGTTTTTTATCTATTTTATCATTAGTGTAAGTCGTTGTTTTCCTTTTCTACTTTTTCATATCCTTATAGTGCACCACATCGTTCAATTAAGAATCAGGTCACTTTTATGATATTTTGCTTATTTTGTAGATCTAGTTTGCATTATTTTTCCCCATTTGGTTCCATAATTTTGTAGTTTAAAATTATGGAACCAAGATTCCCCATTTTCCCAAATCTTCAATGCAGTTAATCTGGGCAGTAAAATGACGTTACATTTTAATCCTTTGTTTTGATTGTTCGACAGTTTTACTACCAGAATAAAAAGGAATACTGGAAAATCATTAAATCTTTCTGATAGTCCTAACTTATTTAATTATAGCTTCAGCATTTTACTTAAGGGTCTCACTCAGTAGGACAAGGTTTATTCGATGGCATCTGGTGTTACTGATCGTTATGATAATTAATAACTGTAGTTTTTCTGTTACTGTTGAAAATAAACTATAATTATTAAACTGCCGAATGTTATAATAATGAAATGTATATGGCTTTGCATACATTTTTAAATTGTATCCAAAATGGTTAAGAATCATTTGATTTATGAAACAATGGATCTGATGGTCTGTAGCCACAGAACCCAACTACTGTTACCCATAAAAATTGAAATCTTGGGGCATGACAATGAATATGGCACATGATTCCTCTTTAGCTCTCCAATGACTTATTTAGTAGTGCTAAGGTATACAATTAGTTCTGGTGCTAAACAAAGTAAAAAGCAGTAGATAAGTTTTCTTGATCGTGATAGATTATTAATGTGAATATTAATTTTGCCATAGGAGGAGACAGTAAGATTGAGAAAGAATGTTAGCCACCAGCAAGAGGAACCAGAGCAACCAACCATTCCCCTTTCAGCATTTACCAACGAAAACACTAGCCAATTGCCACCTTTAACAGTCATATATATTATTATTGCTTTAATAATAGGAATAATTCTTGGCAAGTTTTTGCTTTAGAACAGAAGAAAGGAGAATAAGCGATATAATTTTACAGATAATTTTAGTTTTCATCCAAAACAGTGATGAAGTGAATGGAGAAAGGCCTCACTCCAGAGTTCTTAGTTGTTAAGTGAGGATTTGAAGCTAAGGGAAAAAAGAAGGGCACTTACAAAGTTGGACATGAAATTAAAACGTAATTTACTCCTCGTCCAGTTTTTATTGGTTCTTGCTTCTTTCAGTTCATATTACTATGTGCATATGTGAAATCTTTAGTGCGACAGACTGAAGACTAAACTTTAAAAGTAAATCTATGTATTAATGTTTAAACTACAAATTACAAATCATATAAACAAACATTAATTATTACGCGAAGTTATAAAGGGTTGGCATTCTACGTACTTGAGAGCCCAATAGGCCTAGTATCAGTTTCCAAGTGGACTGTTGTGATCCAGCATGCTGATCAATCGAATATGCTAATAGTAGTTTCTTTTCGTTTGTTTGTTTTGAAATTATAAGTATTTGTTACTTTTTGTTTCATTTTTATTAACTAGTGTGGTAATGAAACGCTAAGACCTTTCAACCTCGTCGATTCCAAGTCAATATTCCATCCAGCTTTCAAGACCTTGAGCTTTTCACTGGTCACCCATTTGTTTTCATATTCTAATTAACATTAATTTTTAGACCTCCAGATGGGGCAAATGGAATATACATCAGTAGCTTACGAATTTAAAGGCCAAATAGATGTACGAAAAGAGGCAGAGAATTCTAATTAATGTTTTAATATCATTCGGCTAATTAGACTGTTTTTCTTTCTCATAAAATTTTTTTTTGAAGAAAGTGCTAATAAACTATTAATATTATTTTTATGCAACTAGTTATGTGAAAACTAAAACAGGTATTATACGTCAGCTTTGTGGATTTGAAATCAAAATCTCATTTTGATTTCACTCGACAATGTTAAATTGTATAGGCTACTTGTAATGAAAAGCAATGCGGCAGATCAATACAAAGTTTTGCAGTAATTTGTCAGTATTTCATTGTTTTGTTTTATTGAAACCACCATTACTGTGGTGTACTAGTAAATGTTAGCTATTGCAGTCTTAAGGCATCCCTTTTCGTGCCCCACTATCCCAAAAACGAAGCACAAAAATGAATAAAAGGTTGAGAGAATCATTGTGCCCGGTCATTCTTCTTTATTGATAGCGGCACACAAAGCTTTTCTCAAACCTTTCGTTTTTTGTGACTGTGCTTCAGTTTGGGAATGACAGTGAAAAAAGTCTCGGCAGTAGCTTTCAGTACTTGGCCATTTCGTCCTTTAAGTGTCATTGTTAGCAAGTGGTTACCAGCATTCTAAAAGTTTTGCTTTTTTCAAAATCAAAATAACAATGAGAAAGTACAAAGTCGCTGATAGTAACTCCTACAATATTGTTCTACAATATTTTGTTTTAGCTTTAGTTTTTCTTGGTAACTTTCAATCAGCGCAAGTTGTCATTGGTCCAGTATGATCACATGATTTTATTAGTACAAGTTATCTTTGGTCAAAACAGTTCGCTTGTATCTGCACAAGTTGTCATTGGTTAAGAATGATCACATTGTTTTATCAGCATAAGCTTTCATTGGTCAGTCTTGAATGATCACATAATTTTATCAGTACAAACTGTTATTGGTCTAAAAAGATTACATGATTTTGTCAGCCGAAGTTGTTATTGGTCATAAATGATTATACGATTTTATCTGCACCAGCTGTAATTGGTCAAGAAAGTTCGCATGATCGAGATCTAAAGAAAGATAGATTGTTTCAAATGCAATTCCAAAATTAAAGATGAATACATAGCGCATTTTAGTGGCCATTAAAATAGCAATTATATTGTTTGTTGGTAACTGGTTCTATCGAATATTCAGATTGTCGTATTATTTTGACGTCATTGTTTAGCTGTTGAATAGTTTTAAAATCAAAGTTATTTTCCTACGACAAACATGATTGGCTAAAACTACAAAAGACTAATAATTGACTCAAATGTTTCTCAGCAACTTTTAGTCCATTGGATGAGCAGTAGTGATTGGACGAAATGACTTTCTATTATTACACACTATCTGTTGTTACACTTCCCCACCCGACCTTGCCGATACGCGTGGATTCTCCACTTGCAAAACCTAATGATATGCATCGGCGGGTCACTGAAACCAAAACTTTTAAGTTTGATAATCTCCGTAGGGAAAGTTTAGTGCGTGGTGCTTTCCAGACGATAACTGATCGAGTTTTGAAGAGTTAATGCGCCAGTCATTTGAAACCTCCGCTCCCCCCACCCCAGGCACAGACGGGGGAAAGCGGGGACGTTCACCCAATTGTCACCGTTTTTTAGGGCTCCGGCGTGCAGAGATTTCACTTAGTTTCATTTCCTTGGCCCTTGGGGGCGGGGAACTAACATTCACTCGATTGAACAGAAGTGACATTTTCGCGCCTCATGGTAATTTGACATAAATTACCTGCACAAACAAGCGTCTCGTGTGGCTATTTCAGTATTTGGCTTTTTCTGCGCTGTTGAAATTTTTAAAAAGGTGCTGTGTAACGTTTGGCACAAAGAATCAAAAAAGGCAGTCGATGCCGACTCCCTGGAAGCTCTGTTAAGCGAAGGTAAGCGCACGGTATGAATCATTTGATTTGATTTGAATTTGCAAATGCAGTGACCCGTATGAAATTCCATTGGCATTGGCTCTCATCACGCTTCAAGTGATTTTCAATACCGTTTTATACTGACGTAGTTTTGAAACAAAGAGAGTCGATTGTCTTCAAATATTTATTTGAAGTGATGTTCGAGTCATGATATTGTTTATAACTGCGATTGTCAAGTCTCAGGATCATACCTTCACCTTGCGAAGCGTGACAAAAATCAAAATATAAAATTCTACCAAATGCCAAATCCCGGGTGTTCGAGTCTGTTTGAGAAAAAAATATGCATACATGTACATAATAAAATTTGTCAGAAAAACTAGTTCTAGACCGAATTTGTATCAAGTATTCTCCCATCCGTTTGGAATTTCTGTTTTTTTAATTGTTGCATTCGAAACCATCGATATTGCTCGGCAAGCATTTTGATACAATTCATTGGCCCTGAACAAATATTTCTTATCATTCTTTCCATAGATTGCAAGAAATCATACAAGGTGAGACGTAGCTCAAAGATAATTATGTATATTGGGTTGCAGCCGTCTATCAGACTATACATTTGAACTTACTTTATACTGACACACTGTTCATAAATCATTAAAGTTTGTTTTGTTGTTTTGCCTAAGTTCATTTGATAAAGTTTCATGCGTATTGCATTTTAGAGCGTTTGTCCTGGTCATAAAATTGCATTCCCTGGACGCGGGGCTGTTCACTGCAAATTTTTGCCCTGGCTACCTGGGAATTCACTTAGTTTCACACAAGCAAAAAGTGAATGTCCCCGCTATTCCCGGGGTGGGGGCAGCGAAGGTTTTTTAAAATGACTGGTCCATAACAAGAGTTCCATTGTAGCCAATACTTTGGGGAAATTAAAACCTTACATGCATTAATGCCAAAGTTGGAAACTTAATGAAAGCTGCAAAGTCTTAGTATAAACAGATAACTCAAAAAGACCTATAATAATTCAAACCCCTTGTCCCAAACAAAACCAACGCAGAAAGTGATCAATACAGAATATAGATAGTTTCAAAATTGTCACATTTACATTAGATTACATATATTAAGGCCTAGACTTGTTTGTTCGCGCGGCCAGAAATCCATGATGGAGGCGGCGATCGCAGTTTCTGGGATAAACAAGCCATCGCCTGCAAGCAGGCTGTCAAATTGTTAGTTTCCTAATACGTGACGCCATGTCGGAAAATCACGATGCAAGAAAGGTACCGAGGTGCATGACGGTCTATGGCAGCGATAGGCTATGACAATTTTTTTTTTCATCATAAGAAATTAGGATACGTTCGGTTACAAGTTTATATTTATTTATTTCTAATAAAAACTCATAAGTAATTCACAAACTCCGCAGGGTTAATAATTTGCTGCACTAAATTTGCACACACTTCAAAAAAATGATTAAATTGTGTTGCTAAAAGGAAATGAAATTGTTACGGGAAACACCTTGACTATAAGAAAACAAATTTAATCAAAGTGAGTATTGTTCTTTGTTGTGAGGGGAAACTGGTAACTACCCAAGTAGGAAAGTACGAGACTATCAGAATATAGTGGAGAAGAATGGCATGACACATTTTTATACTGAAGCAACTTGAGTCGGCACGAGCCCTATATAAAAAGTTGCTTAATTTTTGGAATATTTTAAGTCTAAAAGTTGCGAATCAGTTGCTCAGCAAATGACTTGCGTATGATATAAGCAATGTGATTTATTGAGCTTAAAAAGTTGCTTAATTTTAGGACTTGAAAAACTGTTGTTGCAAATCCCGTGTACAACTTTCTGTATAGCTGGATCCAGGCCGGGCCAAGACAACCAAATAATAATGTTCTAAAATAAATATAAATATAAAAAAGTATAAAATGTGATAATTACAGACTTCTCTTATGTTGAGTCCCATAAGGTTTAAAGCAAATACTCTTGAACCTTATGAACTCAACATAAGAGAAGATCTGTGATTATCACATCATGACATTTACCACTTTTTTTTTCTTTGGTCTGATCTCTTTATATATATATATATATACACAACAAATTGGTTCAAGACTTCAGAGGCAGTTCATCGTTTTATTACTACAGCTGTAGTAATAAAACGATGAACTGCCTCTGAAGTCTTGAACCAATTTGTTGTGTATATATATATATATATAAAGAGATCAGACCAAAGAAAAAAAAAGTGGTAAATGTCATGATGTGATAATCACAGATCTTCTCTTATGTTGAGTTCATAAGGTTCAAGAGTATTTGCTTTAAACCTTATGGGACTCAACATAAGAGAAGTCTGTAATTATCACATTTTATACTTTTTTATATTTATATTTATTTTAGAACATTATTATTTGGTTGTCTTGGCCCGGCCTGGATCCAGCTATACAGAAAGTTGTACACGGGATTTGCAACAACAGTTTTTCAAGTCCTAAAATTAAGCAACTTTTTAAGCTCAATAAATCACATTGCTTATATCATACGCAAGTCATTTGCTGAGCAACTGATTCGCAACTTTTAGACTTAAAATATTCCAAAAATTAAGCAACTTTTTATATAGGGCTCGTGCCGACTCAAGTTGCTTCAGTATAAAAATGTGTCATGCCATTCTTCTCCACTATATTCTGATAGTCTCGTACTTTCCTACTTGGGTAGTTACCAGTTTCCCCTCACAACAAAGAACAATACTCACTTTGATTAAATTTGTTTTCTTATAGTCAAGGTGTTTCCCGTAACAATTTCATTTCCTTTTAGCAACACAATTTAATCATTTTTTTGAAGTGTGTGCAAATTTAGTGCAGCAAATTATTAACCCTGCGGAGTTTGTGAATTACTTATGAGTTTTTATTAGAAATAAATAAATATAAACTTGTAACCGAACGTATCCTAATTTCTTATGATGAAAAAAAAAATTGTCATAGCCTATCGCTGCCATAGACCGTCATGCACCTCGGTACCTTTCTTGCATCGTGATTTTCCGACATGGCGTCACGTATTAGGAAACTAACAATTTGACAGCCTGCTTGCAGGCGATGGCTTGTTTATCCCAGAAACTGCGATCGCCGCCTCCATCATGGATTTCTGGCCGCGCGAACAAACAAGTCTAGGCCTTAATATATGTAATCTAATGTAAATGTGACAATTTTGAAACTATCTATATTCTGTATTGATCACTTTCTGCGTTGGTTTTGTTTGGGACAAGGGGTTTGAATTATTATAGGTCTTTTTGAGTTATCTGTTTATACTAAGACTTTGCAGCTTTCATTAAGTTTCCAACTTTGGCATTAATGCATGTAAGGTTTTAATTTCCCCAAAGTATTGGCTACAATGGAACTCTTGTTATGGACCAGTCATTTTAAAAAACCTTCGCTGCCCCCACCCCGGGAATAGCGGGGACATTCACTTTTTGCTTGTGTGAAACTAAGTGAATTCCCAGGTAGCCAGGGCAAAAATTTGCAGTGAACAGCCCCGCGTCCAGGGAATGCAATTTTATGACCAGGACAAACGCTCTAAAATGCAATACGCATGAAACTTTATCAAATGAACTTAGGCAAAACAACAAAACAAACTTTAATGATTTATGAACAGTGTGTCAGTATAAAGTAAGTTCAAATGTATAGTCTGATAGACGGCTGCAACCCAATATACATAATTATCTTTGAGCTACGTCTCACCTTGTATGATTTCTTGCAATCTATGGAAAGAATGATAAGAAATATTTGTTCAGGGCCAATGAATTGTATCAAAATGCTTGCCGAGCAATATCGATGGTTTCGAATGCAACAATTAAAAAAACAGAAATTCCAAACGGATGGGAGAATACTTGATACAAATTCGGTCTAGAACTAGTTTTTCTGACAAATTTTATTATGTACATGTATGCATATTTTTTTCTCAAACAGACTCGAACACCCGGGATTTGGCATTTGGTAGAATTTTATATTTTGATTTTTGTCACGCTTCGCAAGGTGAAGGTATGATCCTGAGACTTGACAATCGCAGTTATAAACAATATCATGACTCGAACATCACTTCAAATAAATATTTGAAGACAATCGACTCTCTTTGTTTCAAAACTACGTCAGTATAAAACGGTATTGAAAATCACTTGAAGCGTGATGAGAGCCAATGCCAATGGAATTTCATACGGGTCACTGCATTTGCAAATTCAAATCAAATCAAATGATTCATACCGTGCGCTTACCTTCGCTTAACAGAGCTTCCAGGGAGTCGGCATCGACTGCCTTTTTTGATTCTTTGTGCCAAACGTTACACAGCACCTTTTTAAAAATTTCAACAGCGCAGAAAAAGCCAAATACTGAAATAGCCACACGAGACGCTTGTTTGTGCAGGTAATTTATGTCAAATTACCATGAGGCGCGAAAATGTCACTTCTGTTCAATCGAGTGAATGTTAGTTCCCCGCCCCCAAGGGCCAAGGAAATGAAACTAAGTGAAATCTCTGCACGCCGGAGCCCTAAAAAACGGTGACAATTGGGTGAACGTCCCCGCTTTCCCCCGTCTGTGCCTGGGGTGGGGGGAGCGGAGGTTTCAAATGACTGGCGCATTAACTCTTCAAAACTCGATCAGTTATCGTCTGGAAAGCACCACGCACTAAACTTTCCCTACGGAGATTATCAAACTTAAAAGTTTTGGTTTCAGTGACCCGCCGATGCATATCATTAGGTTTTGCAAGTGGAGAATCCACGCGTATCGGCAAGGTCGGGTGGGGAAGTGTAACAACAGATAGTGTGTAATAATAGAAAGTCATTTCGTCCAATCACTACTGCTCATCCAATGGACTAAAAGTTGCTGAGAAACATTTGAGTCAATTATTAGTCTTTTGTAGTTTTAGCCAATCATGTTTGTCGTAGGAAAATAACTTTGATTTTAAAACTATTCAACAGCTAAACAATGACGTCAAAATAATACGACAATCTGAATATTCGATAGAACCAGTTACCAACAAACAATATAATTGCTATTTTAATGGCCACTAAAATGCGCTATGTATTCATCTTTAATTTTGGAATTGCATTTGAAACAATCTATCTTTCTTTAGATCTCGATCATGCGAACTTTCTTGACCAATTACAGCTGGTGCAGATAAAATCGTATAATCATTTATGACCAATAACAACTTCGGCTGACAAAATCATGTAATCTTTTTAGACCAATAACAGTTTGTACTGATAAAATTATGTGATCATTCAAGACTGACCAATGAAAGCTTATGCTGATAAAACAATGTGATCATTCTTAACCAATGACAACTTGTGCAGATACAAGCGAACTGTTTTGACCAAAGATAACTTGTACTAATAAAATCATGTGATCATACTGGACCAATGACAACTTGCGCTGATTGAAAGTTACCAAGAAAAACTAAAGCTAAAACAAAATATTGTAGAACAATATTGTAGGAGTTACTATCAGCGACTTTGTACTTTCTCATTGTTATTTTGATTTTGAAAAAAGCAAAACTTTTAGAATGCTGGTAACCACTTGCTAACAATGACACTTAAAGGACGAAATGGCCAAGTACTGAAAGCTACTGCCGAGACTTTTTTCACTGTCATTCCCAAACTGAAGCACAGTCACAAAAAACGAAAGGTTTGAGAAAAGCTTTGTGTGCCGCTATCAATAAAGAAGAATGACCGGGCACAATGATTCTCTCAACCTTTTATTCATTTTTGTGCTTCGTTTTTGGGATAGTGGGGCACGAAAAGGGATGCCTTAAGACTGCAATAGCTAACATTTACTAGTACACCACAGTAATGGTGGTTTCAATAAAACAAAACAATGAAATACTGACAAATTACTGCAAAACTTTGTATTGATCTGCCGCATTGCTTTTCATTACAAGTAGCCTATACAATTTAACATTGTCGAGTGAAATCAAAATGAGATTTTGATTTCAAATCCACAAAGCTGACGTATAATACCTGTTTTAGTTTTCACATAACTAGTTGCATAAAAATAATATTAATAGTTTATTAGCACTTTCTTCAAAAAAAAATTTTATGAGAAAGAAAAACAGTCTAATTAGCCGAATGATATTAAAACATTAATTAGAATTCTCTGCCTCTTTTCGTACATCTATTTGGCCTTTAAATTCGTAAGCTACTGATGTATATTCCATTTGCCCCATCTGGAGGTCTAAAAATTAATGTTAATTAGAATATGAAAACAAATGGGTGACCAGTGAAAAGCTCAAGGTCTTGAAAGCTGGATGGAATATTGACTTGGAATCGACGAGGTTGAAAGGTCTTAGCGTTTCATTACCACACTAGTTAATAAAAATGAAACAAAAAGTAACAAATACTTATAATTTCAAAACAAACAAACGAAAAGAAACTACTATTAGCATATTCGATTGATCAGCAAGCTGGAGCACAACTGTCCACTTTGAAACTGATACTAGGCCTATTTGGCTCTCATATACGTAGAATGCTTACCCTGTATTACTTCGCGTAATAATTAATGTTTGTTTATATGATTTGTAATTTGTAGTTTAAACATTAATACATAGATTTACTTTTAAAGTTTAGTCTTCAGTCTGTCGCACTAAAGATTTCACATATGCACATAGTAATATGAACTGAAAGAAGCAAGAACCAATAAAAACTGGACGAGGAGTAAATTACGTTTTAATTTCATGTCCAACTTTGTAAGTGCCCTTCTTTTTTCCCTTAGCTTCAAATCCTCACTTAACAACTAAGAACTCTGGAGTGAGGCCTTTCTCCATTCACTTCATCACTGTTTTGGATGAAAACTAAAATTATCTGTAAAATTATATCGCTTATTCTCCTTTCTTCTGTTCTAAAGCAAAAACTTGCCAAGAATTATTCCTATTATTAAAGCAATAATAATATATATGACTGTTAAAGGTGGCAATTGGCTAGTGTTTTCGTTGGTAAATGCTGAAAGGGGAATGGTTGGTTGCTCTGGTTCCTCTTGCTGGTGGCTAACATTCTTTCTCAATCTTACTGTCTCCTCCTATGGCAAAATTAATATTCACATTAATAATCTATCACGATCAAGAAAACTTATCTACTGCTTTTTACTTTGTTTAGCACCAGAACTAATTGTATACCTTAGCACTACTAAATAAGTCATTGGAGAGCTAAAGAGGAATCATGTGCCATATTCATTGTCATGCCCCAAGATTTCAATTTTTATGGGTAACAGTAGTTGGGTTCTGTGGCTACAGACCATCAGATCCATTGTTTCATAAATCAAATGATTCTTAACCATTTTGGATACAATTTAAAAATGTATGCAAAGCCATATACATTTCATTATTATAACATTCGGCAGTTTAATAATTATAGTTTATTTTCAACAGTAACAGAAAAACTACAGTTATTAATTATCATAACGATCAGTAACACCAGATGCCATCGAATAAACCTTGTCCTACTGAGTGAGACCCTTAAGTAAAATGCTGAAGCTATAATTAAATAAGTTAGGACTATCAGAAAGATTTAATGATTTTCCAGTATTCCTTTTTATTCTGGTAGTAAAACTGTCGAACAATCAAAACAAAGGATTAAAATGTAACGTCATTTTACTGCCCAGATTAACTGCATTGAAGATTTGGGAAAATGGGGAATCTTGGTTCCATAATTTTAAACTACAAAATTATGGAACCAAATGGGGAAAAATAATGCAAACTAGATCTACAAAATAAGCAAAATATCATAAAAGTGACCTGATTCTTAATTGAACGATGTGGTGCACTATAAGGATATGAAAAAGTAGAAAAGGAAAACAACGACTTACACTAATGATAAAATAGATAAAAAACCTAATTTAAGATTTTATGGTTTACACATATAAATATTTTAAAAGAATACATTTAACATTTCGTCTTCTCTGGTGGAAGGCTTCATCAGAACGGCTTCAACAGAGAAGGCAAAACATAGATGGATTTTTTTAAAAATTTTTTCGCATGTAAACTGTATTAAAGTGTTTTAGGTTTTTTATTTATTTTATCATGTTATATCCAGGCGAAGGCCTCAAAACTAGTGTATTAACTTACACTAATGTTTTGGGCATTAGTCCTTCGTCTGAGTGATGGGAAGAGTTCAACAAGAGTTCACAGAGTTTTGAAAGACATAGAACCTGTGCTTTTACTTACAATGATGTTCCCAAATTGAAAACATTTTTACAACCTTGAACTGTCAATAAATTGATAATCTAATAACTCACTGTTGTATTTCAATTTATAAACTGGCTTTTCCTTAATTTTTTATAAAGTTTTTTTTTTCTCCAAGAGATTCTCAGCGATTGGGAAAGTATTTACATTATTTTCTTTTTAATATTTTGCAAGATCTCATGTAAATGGTGCTTTTCAACTCCACCCAATACAATGACATTGTTTGTTGTTAGAGACTCATTTCAAAATTGGTTTGAAATTTTTTTTATCGTGCATGTCAATTATAATTGACATCTTTTGCAGCAACAGCTTAATTTCTTGCTGGCTGAGTCAGTTTTCTTGAAAAGTAGTATGCCTTTGTAACACTCACTAGATTTCAGTGGGGCTCACTCAAACATGATAGAAAGAAGAACTACATTTTCATAACAAAACATAAAATCTGAAGAGAAATAACCCAATAAAGACAAAATAATATAATGCTTATAAGGCACAGGTATGATAAATCCTAAAGGAATCATCAGGCCGTAGGATTTCAGATTTTAAGGGAAACTATTTTTGGGTTCTGTACT